>Ga0308166_1000726_pt1 | contig 40915 bp, 67 predicted proteins | sample PhyCR2_2_FD_202137 | JGI IMG/M metagenome (GOLD analysis project Ga0308166, IMG submission 202137) | Phyllosphere microbial communities from UC Gill Tract Community Farm, Albany, California, United States - DLSLCC.R2 | ecosystem: Host-associated > Plants > Phyllosphere > Unclassified | place...
GGAGCGCTCACCGCGCTCGCTGCGTTCCACCACCATCGGTACCAGCTGCATTCTGTCCCGCATGTGCCTGCTCCCTGTAGCGTTCGATCCAGGCGCCGGCTCACGCCGCGCGCATCACCGTGCGATGGTCATCGTTGGACGCCGGCGGTATCAGCGCGCGCCGGTCGGTGAGCCGATGCACGATGGTCAGCACCGTTCCCCCATCCTCATCAGCGCGCAGCCGGAAACACACCAGGCTGTGCAGATGTGGGGGCTGTGCATCGCGCAAGCGGAATCCGAGCTCCCGCCCCTCCTCGAACAGGCAGGGCTTTGGATCGGCAAGATCGGCGGCAGGCAACCAGCGCTCACGCAGTGCCGGATCGAACAGTGCGCGCCAGACCCGTTCCGGTGGCGCAGGCAACCGCTGCTCCATCACCAGCGCGGGAGCCGCTTCCTTCAGAACATCGTCCATCAGTCCATCTCCTCCAGCAGGTTCTGCAGTGCGGACATCCGCGCCGGCCAGTAGGCCCGGTAACGCTGCAGCCAGCGTCCGATGTGGGCCAGCCCGCGCGGATCGACTTCATAGTGGACGAAGCGCCCCTGGCGCTGCTCACGCACCAGCCCTGCATCGCGCAGCACTGCCAGGTGCTGGGACATCGCAGACTGGCTGATCGCAATGCCCTCGCGCAGCGCGCTGGCATGCCGCCCGCCATCGGCCAGCTTTTCGAAGATGTGGCGGCGGGTGGGGTCAGCCAGCGCCTTGAACAGGGCGTTCTCGATCATGATCAACACATTAGCAACTACTAATGTGTAGTGCAACTGCCACAGCCGCTGTGCTGCAATGACGGCTTCCTGGCATGGAGCAGTGCATGAAGACCCTTGGCCTGATCGGCGGCATGAGCTGGGAAAGCTCGGCGCAGTACTACCGGCTCATCAACGAGGCGGTGCGGAATCGCCTCGGTGGCGCGCATTCGGCGCAACTGCTGCTGTGGTCGGTGGATTTCGCCGACATCAAGCAGTTGCAGCACGACGGTCAGTGGGATGTGCTGGGCAACCACATGCTCGATGCCGCGCGGCGACTGCAGGCCGGTGGCGCCGAGCTGCTGGTGATCTGCACCAACACCATGCATATGCTGGCCGGCCGGATCGAAGCCGAATGCCCGCTGCCCCTGCTGCATATCGCCGACCCGACCGCCACGGCGATCCTGCAGGCAGGCATCCGCAAGGTGGGACTGCTCGGCACCGCCTTCACCATGGAGCAGGCGTTCTACCGCGACCGGCTGCAGGACCGCTTCGGGCTGCAGGTACTGGTTCCGGAGGCTGATGATCGCCGCTGCGTGCACGACATCATCTACCAGGAGCTGATCGCCGGCGTGGCCAGCGAGCACTCGCGGCAGGTGTACGCCGGCGTGATTGCGCGGCTGGTCGCGCGCGGCGCCGAAGCGATCATCCTCGGCTGTACCGAGATCATGCTGCTGGTGCGCCCCGAGGACAGTGCGGTGCCGTTGTTCGACACGACCACCCTGCACGCGCTTGCGGCGGTGGACGCTGCGCTGGCCTGACCGCGCGCAGCGTCAGCCTAGGCCCTGGACTTCCAGTGCGGTGATCAGCCAGTCGACCACAGCCTGCGAATCACACAGGAAGAAGATGGCATCGCCCGAACGCGCTTCGGTCAGCAGCCGATAGACGGTAATCGCCACCGCCGACTGGTTGGCGATGAACACCTCCGGGCTGCGCGGCCCTTCGCTGTGGCCGGCCACGGCGTGCAACGCCTTGCGCGCAGCCACGGTGGCGGGCGGGTCTGCGCTGCGGGTCAGTTCCGGCCCGCGCAGGCCCCACGCAATGAACACATGCTTGCCCTTGAACGTGGTGTCCAGGACACGCACCTGCCCGGCCTCTGCGCCAGCCGAGCGATGAATGACGGTACTGCTGATCAACGCAACCCCCTGTGGTCGTCGTGGTCCGCGCATCCTCCTCCGCAAGCCGGCTGCACGCCAGTGACGGCAGCCACAGGCTGCGCCGGCATGCGTGGGAGACATGTAAGAAGGTGTAAGCCGATGCGATCGGATGTGCCGCGATGATAAGGGATGTAAGGCCCTGCATGGGCCGGTGCGCACTACTAAATCCCCACTGAGCCAGCGCCGGAACGATCCGTTCCGACGGCCTCGGGCTGGTCCATTCTTGCGGCCCATTCCCCTGCCGAGGCTCTCCATGACCCATCGCCTGTTGCCGCCCATTGCCACCTCCGCCCTGGCCCTGCTGCTGGTGGCCACCACGGTGGCCGCCCAGGACTACGACAGCGATCACATTCCGCCGCTGCGTTGCGAGTCGCAGTTCAACAAGACCCAGCAGTGCCCGATCGAAGGCCGCATGCGCATGGCCAGGCAGCTGTCGGTCACCCGCTGCGTCGAGGACCAGAACTGGGGCCAGAGCCGCCGCATGCTCTGGGTCACCGAAGGCTGCCGTGCTGAGTTCGTGGCAGACGAACAGGGACGCGGCCGCTGGCCGGGGCGCGGCCGGGATCGTGATCGGGATGACGACGGCGAGCGCCTGGTCTGCGAGTCCTACGAGCAGAAGGACAAGGAATGCCGCATCCGGGTGCGCCATGAAGTGCGCCTGGTCAAGCAGAAGTCGGTGACGCCGTGCGTCGAGGACCGCAACTGGGGCTGGGACCGCCGCGGGGTGTGGGTCAGCGACGGCTGCCGTGCCGAGTTCCGCGTGTATTGACTGCCGACCACACGCTGGCTTTGGCGGATACGCAGACACGGCCGACGTGATCGATGGACTGGCCGAATCCAGTCCAGGAGCCTGCGATGGCACCACCCGATCCTTCCTCGACGATGCTGCATATCCGCGAGGTGATGCCCGCCTCGGGTTTCATCGACAGCGGCATCGGGCATGGATTGGACGAAGGCGATCCGGAGCTGATCTACCGCTTTTCCGGCAGCTGATCGAGATACGTGGTCACCTTTGCGTCCAGCAGGTCCATCAACACCGGATCCATGCAGCGATAGTCGTCGGGGATGTCCAGGCAATGCAGGCGCTTGTGTTCCAGCAGGCGCGCGTATGCGGCCCGCAGGCGATGCTGGTGCTTGGCCTCCATCACGAAGATGACATCGGCCCAGCGGATATCCGCCGGGCCGATGGGGCGTCGTGCATGCGGGCTGGTGCCGGCCGACAGCGCGTTGAAGCCGGGCCGCCGTCGCCACATGGTTTCGGCGGTCGGGCTCCGCAGCTGGTTGCGGCTGCAGACGAACAGCAGGTTGATCATTCCTGTTCCTGCAGTTGCCGGGCGCTGAGGACCGGATAGGTGAAGCCCAGCTGGCGTGCACGCGCGAGCTTGGCATCGCGCGTATACAACAGCTTCCAGCTCTTCTCGGGCTTGTAGCGGTAGGCGGTCGTGGCGCGGTCGCCACCACGATTGCGTGCCTGGCTGCGACGCCAGGCACGGTTTCTTGCAGATTCCATGATGTGTTCTCGTGAGTACCGGGTTCAGCAGCCGCGGTAGTACGAGTGGCGCGCAGCATACACCGCACGCACAAAAAAGCCCACGCATCGCTGCGCGGGCTTCTTGATTCATCACAGTGGTCGGGACGGCCGGATTCGAACCGACGACCCTCTGCCCCCCAGGCATGGCGACAGATAGACGCAAGCTGTTGATGCAAAAGGGATATGCCCGTATCGGACGCATTCCAAATGTGCCTATTTGCGCGCAATAGGATCAATCACTTACGAGCGGATAGGGTGCATCAGACCCCGCGCCGTAGATCCCGCAGCGCTGCCCTTACCCGCGTCTTCTGCGGGTCCTTCGCCCTGGGCTTCTTTGCCGCCGGCGGACGGATTGGCTCGAGCGCTTCCTTGACCCGCTCCAGCTCCTTCGCCCCCGCCTCGGCCAGACGCCGGGCCTGCTGCAGCTGTTCGGGTGTCGGCGGCAGGCCGGGCAGCGGCGGTAGAGGTTCCCCCGGGGAGCCGTCCACCATCCGAGCCACAGCGGCTCGCAGCCGCATCTCTGGGTAGAGCCTGGCCGCGCACCACCGCTCGGCGTAGCGCTTGCCCTGGTCAACGCTCGCCGCCCATACATCCTTGGTCTGCCACATCTTCCGGGCATCGAGGTGCACACGCACCCCGCGCTCCTTCGCCGGCGAAACCTGGGCGATCTGCCGGCCACTCCACCACAGCACCCATGTGTCCCTCAGCTGGACCCAGCCGGAGGGTGGCGGTGCGGTGCGGAAACCTTGATAGCCGTGCATGGGAAGCATGGCCGGAAGGATACGGCCGGGCGTCGCAGATGCTGCGATTGAATCCTGACCGGATTAAGCCAGGTGCCCTTCCATCAGGGCGCCGACCTTCTCGATGTTCTCCAGCGACAGGCCGCCGATGTTCTGGGCGAACTGGCGGATAAGCAGGGCGTAGGAATCTTCGAGGACGTCCGCCTCGGACTTCGATGCGTCGATCACGCACTTGGTGCGCTCCGGCATGCCGAGGAATATCTGCCGGCACATGGCCAGATTTTCCTCGTTCTCGAAGTGGTTGGGCCGGTCGCCGCGCGCACGAATCCGCTCCAGCCCTGTCGCCGGCTCGACGTCCAGCAGCAGCATAAGGTGTGGACGAGGTGCGAAGTCGTTTGCCTTCGACAGGTCTTCCACCGGCAGACCGGCGGCGCCCTGGTAAGCCACCATCGAAGGGAAGTAGCGATCGAGGATCACCACCTCTCCACGCTGGAGGGCCGGCTTTATGAACTGCTCGACGTGATCGCGGCGGTCAGCCAGCAGGTACTCGACTTCCTGCTCTGGGCTCAAGCGCCCGGATTCAGCAGATTGACGAAGTTTGGTGCCCCAGGGGCCATTGGTCGGCTCTTTACTGGTCGAAACGGCCACGCCGTGGGCGCGAAGCCGCTCGGTCAGGCCCTTGGCCAAGGTCGACTTGCCGGCCCCATCGATTCCCTCGATGGCAACCAGCAGGCCACCGGGGATGGTGATGCTCGTCATGCGGGGTAGTGTATCCAATTGCCCCGGCACCGCCAGAGGGGACGCGATGCTAACGCGGACCGGTGTCACACGGCCAGACTTGACATGCTGAGGGGCCCCACTGCCTGGGCCTCCTACACGCCCCGGCCACGCGCCAGGGGGCTACGCTCCGGCCATGTGCGGCCGATTCGTCCAGCTCCCCGTCGTCGACTTTGGCCAGCCGGGCCTGGCTGACCTTAGCCCCGGCCTGGCCGAGATCCAGCCCAGCTACAACCTGGCACCGACGCAGCGCGCATCGGTGATCCTGGACCGCGGCGAAGGCCGGCAGGTCACCCGCCTGGCGTGGGGCCTGCTGCCGTTCTGGGCAAAGGCCAAGGGCCTGCAGGGCTCGACCATCAACGCCAGGATAGAGACGGTGGCCACCAAACCGGCCTTCCGATCGGCGTTCAAGAAGCGCCGCTGCGTCATCCCGATGGCCGGCTACTACGAGTGGTCGGTCAGCCCCGACGACGGGAAGAAGGACCCTTGGTTCATCCACGCCACCGGGCCGCTGCTGGCCGCCGGCCTGTGGGAGGACACCAGCCCGCTGCTGCCCGACGGCAACCTGGGCACCTTCACCATCATCACCGGCGACAGCAGTGGCGTCTCGGCCGACATCCACGACCGCATGCCGGTGTGGTTGCAGGCCGGCCAGATCGATGAGTGGATGGCCGCCAGCCCCGACGACGCCATGGCTATGCTGCTGGCCAGCGAGCCGCCGGCGATGGAGGCGTACCGCGTCAGTCGCGCGGTGAACACGCCTCGGAACAACCGCGAGGATCTGTTGGAGGCAGTCGCGTAGCGACTGCCTCACTTTCCTTACGCGGGACCACGTTCAGCGGATCAGAGCCAGATGTAGCCCATGATCCCTTCGTTAACCGGGTACTTCACGCCTTCACAGTTCGCATCGAGCGTGTCGAAATGGTCCGCCCAGTTGTTAGGCTTCAGCCCGCCGCGCATGCACCGATACAGCGGAACAGTGCCCGGCAGCTGAGTGGAGGCGATGTATCCGGTGATAGGCATTTCGCGGCTGTGCATGTGCCCTTCACAATTCGCGTCCAGCGACGAGAAGGTGTCCAACCAGTTGTTGTTCACGCAGGAGTACATCGTCACACTTCCGTCGAACGGGTAGTAGGAGATAAAACCCAACGTGCCCTGCTTCTTGCCCGGATAGATCATCCCGCCAGGAGTATTCAACGGACGGCCCGAGAATGTGTCTTCCTTGAATTTCCAGCGTTCCAGCTCAACCAGCTGGACGCCAGCAGGCAGATCGGCCGCCTGAGCATTTGCTTCGGCCAAGAGCTTAGGCGAGGCCCCCAGGTAATCAACTTCCTGCGCGTTAGCACCAAATGCCAACGAACCGGCCAAGACTGCCACTACAGCGATCATCTTCTTCACATCTACTCCTTTTCCAGAATGGACGTCCATATTTCCAGCGGGCGTCTTGCCCGCACGTCGATTCTAGAGCAGGAGAATTTTTGCCACTGAGACATAGATCGTATTCGGCGTGCAACACGACCAGGTTCGAATGGCCACTCGCCAATGCCTCTCGGCGCCTTAGCCGAACCCGAGAGGCACCTCGGTCAGGTCCACGATGAAGATCGTGGCGTTCTGCGGCCCCATCGTCACGCCGCCAACCGGAAAGGTGTTGGTGATCAGAGTCTGCTGGGAGACCGCCTGCTTGGAGAGGAAGATCCTGTTGTCGCTGGTCATGTGGAAATAGTCGGCGTTCATCGTGCAACGGTCCTGCGCCACGGACGAGTAGTAGAAACGCGGCGATGGGATGGCGATGCCGATCTTGGTGCCCGGGAAGAACTGACCGATCTCTACAGGCGGCCCAGCGACCGCAGGTAAGGCGACCACCTGCAGCACGCGCAGGCCCTTCCGCCTGGAGTCGTAGAAGACCGTCCCATCTTCACCACGCATCCGTAGTCCCACCGGACCGGAAGCTGCGCGCTCAGCGGCGCTGAACGTGTAGTACTCCAGCGACTTGTTTGGAGCCGACCTCGATGCATATGCGAAGCACGTCACGCCGCTTTGCACCAGGCTGAAGCCGGTATTCACCGACACTAAGTCGTTCACATATCGGCAGACGTGCAGGTTGGACGTGCCGTTGGTGCTGGCCAGGAACCCGCGATCTGGCCAAGAGGCGAACGGCGGCGATCCGCCGGTCGCGCCGCCGGAGAACGATCCGGTATCGAGCGTGCCCGACTTGGCCAGCTGCAGGTTCCGATAGCCGGCGCCAATCTGGATTTGGCCGGTGCCCTGGTTTCGCACGCGTAGTCCAACGGCCATCAGCTGTAGATCCCGTAGTGAAGGGTGATGCCGCCGACGGTGTTCGAGGTCGGCTGGCTCGGAAACATCTCCATCCTGACGTGGTAGTTCACCACGTCGGGATCCCAGGTCCAGTTGATGCTGTTGCCCGAGATGGTCACCGAAGGCACCAGCATGCCGTAGGCCGACCGCTGCCCCTCGCAAGTGAAGTAGTAGAAGGGCTCACCGCCGGAAAAGTCGTTGACGATGAGCCCCCCGTTTGCCTCGGGCGGCGCTACCCACTTGTTGTTGGAGTTGACCGGGTTGTAGAGCGGGAACGTATACGACCCGATGATCTTGGTCAGGCGTGTGGTGACCGTGGTCTCCACATACCCGCTCTCGCTTCTCACCCGTAGCCCCACATCAGCCATTACAGCAGCACTCCAAGTTCGACGGCCGGGTTGCCGTTCGGGTAGTAGATGTAGACGCCCTGGTTGGTGATGTTGAGGCGATACCCGCCGGCCACCATTCCGTTGAACTGGAATCCGCCGCCGGCGGCCTTGTCGATCCTCCAGCCGGTCTGGCCAGCGACATAGTCATCGGACTGGATCGCGCCGCTGATCTTCGCGTTGGTGATCGCTGCATCGGCAATCTTGGCGCTGGTGATCCACGCGGTGCCGATCAGCGCCTGGCTGATGAACGTCTGGCCGCCCTGGATCACGAAGGGCGTAGTCACCTGACCGTTCACCAGGTTGATCAACGCCAGCCGGTCCGCCTGGAACAGGATCTGGCTCTGATAGCTGCCATCGGGTTGGTTCTCGATGCCGATGCCCATGCCGGCCGCGTAGTACTGGCCATTGGCCGTGATCTGCAGTTTCAGATTCCACGACGCGCTGATCCTGCCGTCGACGTCCACCAACGCCTGGCTGGTCTGCTGCACCATCGCCTGGGTTTCACCCACCGATGCCTCGGTGTTCTCCACCCGCCGGCCCAGTGCATAGTCGCCACTGGCGATGACCGTCAGCGTGGTGATCGTGCCGGCAAACGAATCCTCATCGCCTGCGTTCCAGTCCTCATCGCCCGCATGCTCGGCGCTGTACTGCGCGACCAGGCCGTCCACCCGGTTGCCCACCGCGGTGACCTTGCCATCGATCTCCGTAACGTCCAGCTCCAGCTGGTCGATCCGCCCGACCAAAGCACCGGCCTCGGCCACGGCATCGCCTACGCTCTTCCACTTCGTGCCCGGCGGTTCCTCATTGCCGGGGTCGGCGTCGGTCCACAGCCATATCTTGCCGTTGTGCACAACCGTCTGGCCCGGCTCATACGTGGCATCTGCGACCCAGATCAACGGGACGATGCTGCTGATGCTCTCGATCTCCGACAGCAGCTCCTGCCCCAGCGCGCTCTTGTTGATGAGGCCGGAGAAGTACGCGTCGTACTCAGTCACGTCCGTGCTCGACTCGCCCACCACGCCTGCGCCGGCCGGATACCACGGCCCGATGTTGCCGCTGCGATCCACCAACCGTCCCCAGAAGTAGAACTTCGCGCCGGCGGCCAGGCCATCGAGCCGGTGCCGGTTCTGGGGATAGGCGAAATCGCCCAGCTTCGTCGCGCTTTCCAGGCTCGGTCCCGCGCTGCGCCAGATCTCGGTGCGTTCCGTGTCCGTTGCCCCGGGCGGGAACGCCCAGGCCAGCTGGATGCCGAACACCACCGACGCGGCCGTCAGCGAGGTCAGCGCCGGCGGCGGCTCCGTCTTGCCCTGAATGTCGGTGAGGACGCTGAGGGCCGGCTGCGAAACGGCATTGAGGGCATTCACCGCACGCACCCGGGCCAGGTATTTGCCCGCGTAGATCCCCCGCACCTCCGCGCTGGCCGTGCCCACGCGCCCGACACGCACCCAGTTCAGGTCGTCCCTACGCCATTCCACGTCGTAGGCAATGGCTTTGGCGGCTGCGTCCCACTCGATGGTCAGCACGGGCGTGGCGATGCCCTGGTCGATGACCACATGCGAGGACATGCGGACGTTGGCCGGCGGGGGCTGCACGCTGGGCGGCACGATGCTGACCGGAGGCGGCTCCAGCCGCGTGCCGTCATCGATCGCCCCGAACTTGTCCGGGCGATGGGTCAGCCCCGTGATGCGGTATGTCAGCCCGTCTTCCTCGGTGATGCTGATCACCCGGAACTGCTCCATCACCAGGTCGGTCGATTCCGTCGCCCAGATCGACTGTGCCACCGGCACCTCGGTCCAAGGCGCTGAGACCGTCACCACGCGCGTCTCCGGATTGACCCCGTTGATCGTACGGGCTTGGGTCTTGCCGCTCGGCAGCGTTGCGCGCAGGACGTCCCCGACCTGCATGGAGGACGGCACCACGTCCAAGGTCAGGCTGCTGGCCGTGGCAGCACTGATACGGCCGGAATTGCGCCGGCCAGCGCGCTTGGCGTTGGCCACCTGGATCACATCCCCCGGCATGCAGTTCAGCGCATCCAAGCCCACGGCGAAGCTGACCGTTTCCGTCTCCAGGTTTTCGCTGTAGAGGATGTGCAGCCCCACGCGCTGGGCCTGCGACTTGGAGTGGCAGCCGAAGGCCGTCACCTCGATCTGATTCACGCCGTAGCGCGCGATGCCCTCCTGCAGCTGGACCGGCTCGACCTTCTGCCGGCCGAAGTCGTCGGGATCAGACCACGACACCAATGCTACGGTGTGCCGCGCCTTGCCGCCGCTACCGATGTAGGTGAACTTCCCATCGACCACGTTCGCCTGGCTGTAGGTGTAGACCGGGTCCTTCGGCATGTCCGCCGAGGCCATGATCTGGCCCGCCGCGTAGAAGCTGATGCCGCGGAACATGCTGGCCATGTCCTGCAGCACCTTGTGGGCCGACTCCCGGGTCTGCAGGTACAGGCTGCAGGTGAAGCGCGGCTCCATGCCGCCCATGCCGTCGCTGACCAGCTGATCGCAGTACTGCGCGATCTCGTACAGGCGCCACTTGTTCACCCAGTCCAGCGGGATGCGGTCGCCCAGGCCGAAACGATCGTTGGTGACCATGTCGAAGAACACCCACGCCGGGTTGTTCGTCCAGGCCGACTTGAAGGTGCCATCCCACACCCCGGTGTAGGTTCGCGCGATAGGGTCATAGTTGCTGGGCACACGGATGATGCGGCCCCAGATGCGGTATGCCGTGGTCGGCTTGCCCTGGAACTGGCTGCCGTCGATCTGGATCGCGGCCAGTGCGCAGTTCGGGTAGCGCAGCTTCACATCAATGATCTCCGTCATGGAGATCACGTTCACGGTGTCGGCCACGGTGGAGCTGTTCGCGTTCGGCGTGAGGCGGCGGATCCGCGCCTGCCACTGATTGCCCGGCGGCAGGTCGATGCGATGGCTGCGTTGGTACTCGGTGGTGGTCTTGCCGCGGAAGGCATTGCTCAGCACCGTGCTGAAGGCGCCGCCGTCGGTGGATAGATCGATGGCGTACTCGACGGCGTAGCCCTCGGTGTCGCCGTTCTCGGTGTTCTGCCGCTGCAGGGCGGGCACACCGAACCGGATCCGAACCGCAGACAGATCCTGCCCGGAGGCCGCGCGCACCACCGGCGTGTCGCGCAGCTCGACGCCAACGCCGATCTCGTTCTCGACCGACGGAAAGCCCGGGATGTACTCCTGGTCCTGCGTGCCCGAGCGCGTCTCGACCTTCACCCCGTTGAAGTTGAAGGTGCCGTCGCTGTTCTGGATCGGCACCTCATTGAGGTAGATGGACTGGTTGCCGGCCACCAGACCCCGAATCTCACCCTCGCTGATCAGGTCCAGGACCTTGGCATAGGAGATCGAGTGCAGGCTGTCCGGGGTCTCCACCGGCGTGCGGGCGTTGGTGCTGCTCTTGCCGCCTGCGCCGATCACATCAGCGCACGCCAGGGCCAGCGGATCGTGCTCATAGCTGACGGCTCGGTTCACTGCTGGTCCTCCGCGTAGATGCCGCCGCTGATCACCACGGATCCGACGACCATCCCCTTTGTGTCGTGGCCGCCATAGGCGACGGGCACGGGGTTGCCTTGGGCCTGCACGTTTACAGGCCCGTTCATGCTGTAGTTCGGCGTGTTCTCGGCGCTCTCCTTCGTCCCCAAGCCACGCGGCTGGGGCGACAGCATCTGCGCCACGCCGCCGATGGCCAGGCTCCAGCCGGCAGCGCCGACAGCGCCCCAGAACTTGGCCGCTGCGGCGCCGGCGCCCGGACCGCCGTAGATGGAGGCCACTACGATCAGGGCCACGCCGACGATGGTCTGCAGGGCGCCGCCGCGCTTGGAGCCGACCAGCACCGGTGCGATGCGGATATCGTCGGCACCCGGCGGATCATGCAGCTGCGCCTTGCTCAGGTTCTCGCGGCCGATGAACACGGCGAACTCGATGCCCTGGTCCTTGCAGCCGGTCAGGAACTGCCTGAAGCCGGGTAGCAAGATGCCCAGCGCGAAAATGGCCTCGGCCGGGCTGTTCACCGCCAGCTGGAACTTGCGGCCGAATCGGGCGCCGAGGCGGCCGTACAGTCGGACAGTGCGCAGACGCTCAGTCATGGACTGCCTCCTTGTGGCGAACGATGTGGCGGGTGCGCTCGGCCCACATGCCGCCGTACACCACCGTTTCGGACAGGCGACCGTGCATGTGGTGCAGCATCTTCCCGTCGCCCAGGTAGACGCCGGCATGGTTCGGCACCGGCGAGCGGATCTGCATCAGGATCATGTCGCCGCGTTGCGGCTCGCCTTGGATGACCGCGAAGCCCTCTGCCGCCAACCGGTCCAGGCTGTAGAGGTCCTGGCCCTTCTCCCACCAGTCGTCCTCCCGCTCGTACTGGCTGAGCTGGATGCCCAGCTCGCGGGCGTAGAAGTCACGCACCAGGCTGTAGCAGTCCAGAACGCCATGGGCAAACTGTCGGCCCACCAGTGGCGCCTCGTAGCCGCAAGGCTCGATGGTGTGGAGATCGCCGCACTCTGGATCGGCCCCGACGCACTGCCCCACACTCACGATGTGCCAGGGCAGGCCGCTGGCCTCGCACATGACACGGTCGGCGTCAGAGGCAGCGGCAGGGGCGTTCGGGTGGCTGTGGACGACGGCCAGTACCTCGCCCATGTCCTCGGCGTCGGCAAAGTCCCCCGCCGGCAGCCGGAAGTGCTCGCTGGGCGTGGTGGCCAGGTTGCGGCACGGGATGTACGTCTCCTCATCGCGGGCGGCCACGATCAGGCCGCAGCACTCGCGTGGATATTCGGCCACGGCATGCGCCTGGATGGCCTGCAGGGTGGTCTGTTGCATGGGTTCGCCCATAGAAAAGGCCCGCGCTGGGCGGGCCTTGTGGTGCTGCTGGTGCAGCGCGAATGTTCGGTGGTGTGGCTTCGCGGGTCGTCAGGTCCGCAGCAGGCCAGCGGCCGGGAACCCACCGTGCGGGAGAGGCTTGTCCTGGCCGAACCGCAGTTGGCAGCTCCGAACCAGGCCGGCGCACACGTCCTTGGCCGGGTCGTCCACCGGCTGGTCGTTGATATCGAAGTAGGCCGAGCCGGTGTAGCCGCAATAGGGACCGCGGTAGCCGCCATGCAGCAGCGCGCTGCAGATCCTGGTGCACTGCCGCGCGGGCAGCTCCCTACCGTTGAAGTCGGCCACGGTGGTCAGCTCGAATTCGACGGTTTCGTCGTCCTCGCCTACCTTGCGCTCGATGTACCAGATCTCATCCTGGAAGTGCTCGCCAGGATCAGCCAGCGGGTTCCCGTCGGGGAAGTTGGTCGCATCCAGGTACTTCACCAGCGTCTGGCGGCGGATGACCTTCGCACCGGCCAGGTCCTGGAACAGCCGGCACAGGGAGCCGATTACGCCGTTGATGTTGCTGACCTTCAACCGCGGGTTCGGCTGCTGCTCGCTGGTGCGCTCGAAGCCCGTGGCGGCGATCGGCCACGGCCCGTACTCCTGCCCTTGCCACCAGATCGCACCCGACTGCAGGTGCGCGTGGAAGAACAGCTGATCGGCACCGAAGCTGGTGCAATCCAGCTCATAGACCGTAACGCGCCCCCCCGGCTCCAGCTGCTGCGCATCTGCGGTGATCATACCGAAGGCTCCATGGGCCACTCGACGTCAGGGAAGTTGGGATCGTCGGTGATCACCACCAGACGTGCCCGGTACTCTCTCCATTCCTGAATCTTCTCCGGGGGAAGGCCAGACTCCAGAAGAGCCCACCCGCTGGCGCGCAGCGCCGTGTCGCGCCGCAGAACTGCCTGCTGGATTGCGATTGCTTTCAGCACCTGCTCGGGAACGTTCTCGGCAAGCTGCTCACCTGGCATCGGGTCCCCGCTGTCACCGATGTACCTGAAGGAATTGGCGGTGTATGCGTACATGATTCACCTGTCGAATAAGTAGCCGTTGATGCGGTGATACGCAGGGCCGGCCGGCGAAGGGGTGTTGTCGAACGCGTAGGTATACGCTTGCGAGGAATCCACCGGCATCGTTACCGCAGCCACACCACCCGGGGAAGAAAGGGCTATGTAGCCGCTCTGCGCCGACGGGCCAAGGCTGTTGGAGAGGCGAACGTAGGCTCCATTCGTCGCAGCGTTGAGGGCGTTCAGGAAAACGGCGTATGCAGTAGCCGGAGCAACCTGCGCAGCGCTGACCGTAGCGGTTGAGGTGGAGGATCCACCGGCAACAACCATGAACGGTGCCGCGTTGGTGTTTTCCAGGTAGTAGATCTGGCCTGGATGGTGCTCGAACTTGAGGATGCCGCCAGCACCGACCCGCACGCTGCCCACGTATCGACGGGAGTTGTCGCCGCCCTTGGTTCTCGCTGTTCCGAAGTACGGCGCGGACGGCAGTACGGTCACTACCTCGAAATCAGGTGTGCCGTCCGCTTTGGCGAACAGATACACGTGATACCACGTGTTCTGGGTCATGCCGCTTAGCACCTTGGACAACGCCGTTGGCACCGCAAGGCAGCCGCCAAGGGAAGGAATGTAGGCGAAACCGCTGGAGAGGGTCAGGGTCGAGCCAGCAAACGACAGCAACAGCCCGTTGCTGCTGATGGAGCATGGAGAAAGGAGTGGATCAAGCAGAGCGAAGTTCGCGTTGATCTTCTGTGCCATCACCCTCGCCGGGTCGCCGCGCTTTCCGTTTGGCTGGACGGTGTCGATATCGATTTCTTGCATTGCCATGCTCATTCCTCACGGCTGGAACGTCTGTTCGAAGGTGGCCGTGACGCTGTAGGTCAGGCCACCTAGGTGGGAGTCGTTGTAGGTATCGCAGTAGTACAGGCCCGTTCCCCACGGGCTGGCCCATAGGAAGGAAGCGCCCACGTGTGTATCGAGGAACGCGATGATCTCGGCTATCACTGCCTTGGACGCGACAAAGCTCAGCTGGTATTTCCTGGAGACGGAGTTGATGCCCTCCGCCGCCTGTTGCGAGTAGCCATCACCGAACTTTGCGCGCCTGACCGATGCAGTGGCAGAGCCGCTGCTCTGACTGGTGGCTTGCCAGTGGAATGTGTCGGTCATCGGCCGTTCCCCATCACCCTCATTGCACCGCCATCCTTCATTGATCGGATCTGCGCATCGTTGATCTTCATGTCGATGAGCTGGCCGATTTCCTTGCCGAATCGCTGCCACACAGGTGTGTCCGCAGAAACGTCGGTGGAGCCATCGGTATTCACCACCACATTGACATTCACCTGAGACGCTCCGGAGCCACCTCCATGAGCGGCAACACCCAAGCGACCGTCCGGACCACGCTGGAGCGGCATGATTGCCTCCGGCCCCGCCTCACCGAAAACGCCCGCACCCTTCGCGAACGCAAACAGCTGCGGCGAGTTGTAAACACCGCCGGAGTAGGTCGACAGGCTTGGCGATGTGTAGACACCCCCGTCTGCATTACGGCCAATGTTCGCGAGAAGGTCGGAGTTGATCTGCTGCGTTCCACTGGTAGCTGCCGCGTTCCCCGCAGCAGTGACCCCGCCGCCCCAGGCACTGGCGATCATTCCGGCAATGCCGACGATCGCCTGCTTCGCAGCAATGCGCGCGAGGTCGGCGATGATCGAGTTGGCCAGGTCGCGGAAGGACAGCTTGCCGGTCATCGCGAACTGAACCAGTGCGTCTTCTGCACCCTGGAACGCGTTCGTCAGCGCCGAGTGCGCCTGGCCGGCCGCATTGTTGGCCTCCATGGCGTAGTCCTCGAAGGCTGCGCGGGTGCCATTGCGCCAGTCTCCCATCGCGGCAAGCCGGCGGGCTTGGTAGTCCTTCTCCAGTTGCAGCTGCTCATCCCTGTGCCTGGCCGCGTTCGCAGCGAGCTGGTCCCACTGGTCCTGGTCAGTGGCCACCTGTCGGTCGCCCAGCCGCTTCAGCTCGTCCTCGTACTCCCGCTGCACGTCCATCTGCCGGCGTAGCTGCGCTACGGTGTCTTGGCCGCGACCGTAGCTCATCAGGTCCAGCTCGTTGCCCCGCCGCCGTGATTCGGCCTGCTGGTCGAAGATCGCCTGTTGACGGGTGAGCGCCTCCAAGGTCTTCTTCTGCTTGTCCTTGGCCTCCACCAGATCGCCGGTCGTCTTCAGCTCCTCCAGCATCGTCCTGATGCGCTTGCGATCGGCCTCGGGGATCTTGGACCCCAACCGGTCCAGCTCCTCCAGCACCTGCACCCGCAGACGCTGACTGACGGTGAGCTTTTCCTCGCTGCCCGACTGTTCCTTGTTCAGAGCAACCTGCTGCTGGATCCTTGCAACGATCGACGTGGCCGGGTTGGTTTTGGAGCCACCACCGCGGCGAGATTCTGCCTCAGCGAACTGCTTCCGCGACGCAGCGACCTCCCGGTCAATATCGGCCTGATCCTTGCCGAGCTTCTTGCCCAGAGCGACGATCTTCGCTTCTTCCGCGAGCTGCTTCTGCCGCTTAGACAGGTTCTGCCCGGCAAGTCGGTCCCACTCCTCCTGCGCCTTCTTGCGCTCCTTGATCTCCTTCTCAGCCTGGTCGGAGTCAATGGTTCCGGCGAAGGGTGCCGAGGAATCAACCGATCCAGTTACTCCTCCAAAGCGATTTCCTCCCAGCCTCACCGCCGCAGCGAGCGGCAGGTTGATCATCGCCAATGCATAGGTCGTAAGGTCCTTTCCCACCTGTGGCATGTTGGCCACACGATCGGCGAAGCCCTTCAGGCTGCTGTCGGCCCTACCGACCCCTTCTACAATCGCGTCCCAAGCCTCTCCCCCTCGGTCTTTGATCTCCTTCCAAGCCGAGCTGATCAGGCTCAACGACTTGAGGATCTCTGCCGATCGTTCATCAACGACGCGACCGTAAATGCGCATCGCCTCTGTGACGGCTTCCTGCTCCTTGCCTTCGGCCTGCAACGCAACTACGCGATCGAGCTGTGCCTGGTAGAGGAAGTTCTCAGCCCGATTCAGTTCCAACAGAGCCTTTACCGGGTCTTTCTTGAATGTCTCGAACTTGGCAGCGGTCGCCTCAATTGCGTCTCCTGCAGCAACATTCATCTTGAGTGCAGACCGAGTGACGATCTCGAACTGCTCGCCTGCAAAGCGCCCACCCGCAGCCACCTCTGCCAAGGCACTGGCTGCCCTACCCCGCGTTACTCCATCGAGTCCATCGAGCGCCTGCGCCAGCTGGTTCAGCTGCTCCACCGTGTATCCCGCACGGTTGCCGCTCAGAATCAGAGCTCTCTCGAATGCCCCTTGCTGCTCACCAGCCTGATACCAAGCGAAACCCAGCCCTGCGACCGCTGCGGCCGCAACGGTAAGCGGATTGATCATAGCCAACAGCTGAGACGCAAGCGCAGCCGCCGCAGGCCGAATTCCGCCGAACATGTCCTTTAGCTGACCGCCCTGCTGCAGGAATACCGTCAATGGGTTCTGGCCACCCTGTAAGCTGACAGCAATGTCCGTGATCTGAGCCGGAACGCCTCGCATTGCAGCGGCCTGCTGGGCTGCACTGATGCCGTAAGCGTTCAGCTCCTTGCCGGAACGCTTGGCCGCCGCTTCGGCGCGCGCGAGCTTCTGCACGATCTCGTCCAGCACGGGTCCGCTGGTCTTCAGTGCTGCGTTGTATGCCAGCTGCTGGGACCGCGTCATGCCCAGGGTGTCGGCCTGACGAACCAGCGTGTCGATCCGAGCACGTTCCGCACGGGATAGCTGCTGATACTGCTGTTGCGCGCTGCTGGACATGTCGGCAACACCGCGCTTTGCCGCGGTGATGGCGCTGTCGAACTGCTGCGTATCTACCACCAAGTCAATGCGCGCGGCACCAATAGACTGGTCAGTCATACATTTCCTCGGGGACAAAAAAACCCGCCACATGGGCGGGTTTTAGAAATACGATGCGCCGGCCTTTAAGGCTCCCGGCCCCACTTCTCGCGGTACTGCCTCTTGAGCATCTTGCAAGTATCGGCATGAAGCCGAAGCTCTGACGGGCCGTACTGCCTATCGTCGTTCATTTCTGCATAGCGCTTGTCGCAGTACGCGATTGCAGCCTTCGCGCTCCTCATTTCGGCCCTGCGCCGGGAGGCCTCCTGGCTTGTCTCACCCGGCCGTGGCGATAGGCCCGCAAACAGCAGGACAACGACGCCCAAAGCCAATACGCCAGCCAAAACCATCCACTCAATCCTGAGTGATCGCGGTTTGGCCTGTTGCAGAGTCTGCGGAGAGCCGTGGGACGCCACAAGTGGAGCGCCACACCCCGGGCACGCGGCCGCGAGATCACTAACGTCCCTACCGCACTCTGCGCACTTGATCAGCGCCATCCTCAGCCCTCCATCTCAGAATGCCCGCATGGTAGCCCGATGGATGGCGCCGGTCAGCCCTTGTTGATCTGCAAGAGTGCCTCCCCCTCAATGATACGTATCGCGGCCATCACCTCAGCCCGGCGATCACCGGTCAACCCTTCGCGGTCCAGCTCGTGGAACACGACGTTGTAGTCCAGGCCAAACGGTCCTCCGGCGCTTGCGCGCCACTGGGTGGAGACCCGAGAGAAGATTTCGATAGGCAGCGAGCACTCTGGCCACAGCTGCACCTCGGGTGGCTGGTAGTGCTTCGCTTTGAGGCCGACTTGTGCGAGCTCGGCCTCGGTGGGGGCGCGCCAGTACAGCGCCCCCACCGCCTCGATCAGTTTCCCTTGCGGGCCACCTGGATTGCCTGCGCGTAGCCGGTGATGATCACCGCGTCCAGGCCGATCTGCTGCTGCAGGGCCTCATCCACGCCGGCCGTATCCAGCGACACATCGGCATCCCACTCAGCGACCATGTCGAGAATCGCCTGGGTAGGCGTGGTCTCCTGTGCCGCAAGGCGCTGCAGGAGCGCCGTGTATGCCTCCTGTGTCATGTGCCGGTAGCTCAGGTTGAGCTTCTGCTCGCGGCCATGGCCGACGATGGTCAACGATGCCTTGAAGGTCTCGGGGGCCTTTACCTTGAACATCAGGCGCCCTCCACCAGGATCGAATCGGCCAACGCCGTGAACGTCGCCGTGGTGCCCATCGGGGTGTTCGCGGTCATGGTCGGGTCACCGTCGTAGCTCAGGTAGCCGTACCAGTACAGAACGTCGCCGCCGGCGAGCTTGGCTCGCAGCACCACCGGTTCACCCTTGGCGTCGACCGTCTTCAGCGCCGGATACCAGGGCTTGGAGGGATCGTAGTAGAGCGGGATGGTGATGGTCTTGGCGTTCTTGAAGGTCGGGATCTGGATCTGGCGGCCCGTCGGGTCCTCCAGCAGGGTGCCGCTCCAGTACTGCTGCTCGCCGCCGGCAGTGGTGGGGTCGCCCTGCTGGTCCAGGTCGATGAAGGCGCCGGCCTTTCGCAGGAAGCCCGCGCCGCTGATGCCGGGGTACAGGGTGGTGTCGGTGGTGTCGGTGCCCAGCAGTTCGATCGCGCCTGCAGACTCGGCGCCGGCGCGAGTGGTCCGGTTGTTCAGTGCCGGCCAGCCGGGAATTTCCAGCACCACCACATCGTCGGTGTCGACTGCATCGGCGGCGATGCTCGCCAGTGCCGGCGCAGCCTTGGAAATGCCCGTGGTTGCGATCTTGGTGGCCACCACCGGCGCGAAGCCGAACTGGGTGCCCTTCGGGAGCTTGAGTGCCATGTGTGTGTTCCTCAGGTTGAAAACGAAAAGCCCGGCGCTTGGCCGGGCTGTTGCGGGGTTGGTGGGTTGCTTACGGGTCGGGGAACCAGAGTCCGAAGTCCAGCCTGGCGCCGTATCCCTTGATGGACGGCTCGTACATGGAGACTGCCGCGCCGTAGGGCTCCGAATGTGGAACCCCGGAACAGATCACATCCTCGATACGGCGGATCAGCGTGTTGGCCTCGGGCCGGGACTTGGACCACACAGTGATCTGCACCCGTGCATGCTTGTGATCAGGCATCGATCCTTCAAGGAACCAAAGGGCTTGGCCGCCAACCTGCTGGTAAAGCGCGAATGGGAAGATCGGCTGGTCCGGCGGCACATCGGGGTAGAAGCGTCCTTGGACAATCGGTGCGATCAGCGCATGCAGGGACGGTTCGTAGCTCATGGACCGCCCCCTCGCGCTTCGCGCAGCAGTTCGGGAAGCCTCTCCCGCCCTCTTTCCAGCATCGCTGCCTGTGCCCGCGCCAAGGATGCCTCATACCCCGGCCGCACGAAGGGCTTGGCCGGCACCCACCTTGGCTGCGCCAGCGGCGCGCCAAGCGTCCAGGAACCGTCCTTGTCCTTGTAGACCGCGTGCGTCTGCCAGTGGCCGAATTCAACCAGATGCCCGTGCGGCGCCTTCTTGGCGTTCCACGAGATCGAGTACGCCTGCCGGGTATCGGTTGAGCGGCCATCGCGGTATGCCAGGTAGATCGCATCGCGAAGACTGCCGGGTCGAAGGCTTCCGCCCTCCTCCGTGCCTACCGGTGCGCGGAGCTTCACCTCATCACGGATGACCTGGCCACCGGCGACACCCATGGAGCGCGCAAGGCTGACCCTGGTTTGGAGAAGCGCCTCCAGCCCTTTCACCGCCCCGGAAAAGTCAACGTTGGCTTTGATGCTCATCCGCTGTTCCCCCCCTGCTCGGTGATGATGAACCCCTTGGCTCGGTCCTTCAGGTCGCGGGTTACGCCCTTCACTTCAAAGATCAGGCCATCGTGGACGATCCGCATAGATTCATCGACCGCGAGCGACTGCAGGACGGCGAATCGGACCATGAAGCTGTAGCGCGCGATCGATGCTGGAACACCGCCGGCCAAGTTTGAGCGGATGGCGCCTAGCCCGGTTTCGTTGGCGATCCCAGCCCACACCTCTGCAACCAGCTCCCATCCATGAACGGGCTGGCCCCAGTCGTCCTGTCCCTCAGCTGGGCGCTCGATTCTGATCCTCCGATTGAGATCTGACGTTCTCATGGCGTCATCACCCGCCTGTAGGGCCGGAGGAGCGGAATCACGCCCAAGGGCAGTTCGACGGCAGTTGCTCCAACCACCACCGCACTTGGGTTTTCCCAAAGGTGAGCCAAGGTCAATCGGACCGCTGCAACGATGCTCGGGTTGACGACGATTCCAGCCAGCGTTCGAGACATGGCCAGATCGGCAGACGCCTTACGTTGCCTTGCGACGGACCTCATGGCCGTAGCTTTCGCCGGGTCTTGCTCCGAGTCTGCCGCGGCCAGAGCCGCAGAGTAGGCCGAGGCAGCTGCCGCCGCCCTGGCTGGAAAGGCGTCCAACGCACTGTCCAGTGCAGCTTGGTCGGCGAACACCGACCGGTTCAGATATGCCGCCGCGGCGTCCTCGGCAGATGCGAGCAGCGCCGCCAGCTCGGCATCAGCGTAATCCCCATCGACCCTACATTGGGCGCGGCACTGCTCAGGCGTCAACAGGGGCATGGTTCACTCCTTCTTGCCGTCGGCCAGGGCCGCAGCCAGCTTTTCAGCACCCCAGCGCTTGTCGAACGGGATGCCGGCGGCCTCGAGCTTGGCAATCAGCGCCGGCTTCTCATCCGATTCCGATCCAGCTGAAGACTTGCCCTCCGACAGCGCACCCAAGGCCCGGGCACCTGCTTCCAATTCGGGCGGGCATTCATCCCCGACGGTGAAATCAGTCGGGTAAATCTCGCCGTCGCGCACACCGCGAAACGGCTTCGTGAGCTTGCTCATGGCTTCTCCCAGTGAAGGGGCGGCCGAAGCCGCCCCAAGTTCCTCTGTTCCCTGGGCCGATTACTCGGCGATCTTGAGGGCTCGCATCGGCTCCGGGTTGTGCACACCGCCGCCCACGCGCTTGGTGGTGTAGAACATCACATACGGCTTGTTGGTGTACGGGTCGCGCAGCACGCGCACGCCCTTGCGGTCGTACACGGTGTAGGTCTGCTTGAAGTCACCGAACAGCATTGCAATCGCGTTTGCTGCCACGTCCGGAACCGCAGCCACGTCCTGCACCGCGAAACCAGCCAGGGTGGACGGCTGACCAGCCACCAGCGACGGCTGCCACAGGTAGTTGCCCTGCGCGTCCTTCAGCTTGCGAACCACACCCTGGGTCTTGCGATTCATCGAGAACTTAGCGCCGGCAGTGAATGCCGATGGCAGGTCATAGACCAGGTCCAGGATGCTGTCCCCATTGATGCCGGCCGCCAGACCACTGTTCACGGCCTTGATGGCACCGAACGGGTGCTTGGCCGCGTTGGCGCCGCCATCCACGTAGGTCAGGATGCCGAAGGGCTTGTTGACACCATCTCCCGACCAGAAGGCATCGCCTTCCTGCTTGGCGAACTCAGTCTCTACTTCACCGGCCAGCCACGCTTCCAGGTCGATCTCGGCGTCATCCAGCAACTGCTGGGTGGCCGCGGGATTGGCATAGATCTCGCCCCAGCCGAAGCCCAGCACCGCGAACTGTGCCGTACCCGTCTGCGGACGCGGAGCTGCTTCACCCACCCAGCCAGATGCGGTGCCCCCCATGTTGAACAGCTTGGTCAAGCCAGCACCCGAGCAGGGCTGGACCGTGGCCAACTGCCGCATATCCGACAGGATGACCAGGCGGTCGGTGATGGTGCGATCCCACTCGACCGGGGCCAGATAGCCACCCTCGTTATCCGCGCCCTTGTTCAAGGCAGCCTGCACTTCGCCCTTGCGGAAGTGGGCACGGAACGATTCGGTGTACTCGGCGTCAGCGACACCACTGCCGGCGCTGCCGCCGCCCATCTGGAACGCGGCCATCTGGGTGTTGGCCTGATCGACTGCGGCCTGCAGGCGGGTGATGTCGGCATTGATGTTGTCGACCTTCAGGGCCTGCAGTGCATCGGCGTTGCCCTTCTTGATCTCCTCCAGCTGCTTGGTGTGCTCGGCCTTGAAGTCGGCGAATGCCTTGTTCAGCGCCTCTACCAGCGCCTTCACGTCGGGCTGGCTGCCGCCATCGGCGTGCACGGAAACGAGGCCGCGAGGGACGCGGCCATGGGTCATCTTGGTCATGTGTTTGGCCTCTTAGGCTTTGATGTTGTCGAGAAGGCCCTGCAACAGGGCCGAGGTTTCGTTGCCGCCAGCGCTCGGCGTGGCGTACCCGGCAGCGCTCGGCTTGCCGTTGAACAGCGATTTCAGGGTGTCGCGCCGCATGGAGCGGGAATGGCCTGCCTTGGCCATCGCCGCCTCGACCAAGGCCAGGGCTTTGCGTCCACCCGATGCCTGCTTGACATCCTTGGTCGCGGCAGCTCCGTCCAGCAGGCCATCGGCAAAGCCGTCCTCTACCGCTTGGGCGGCGCCGATCCAGGTCTCGTCGTCCATCATCCGGGCCGCTTCGGCCTCGGTGACACCCGAGCGGGCCGCATAGACCTTTGCCATGGCTGCGTCGAAAGGCTCCAGCAGCTTTGCCGCGTCGGCCATGTCGTGCCGGTTGCCGATGGCCACGGCCCAAGCGTTGTGGATCATCAGGAACGCTCCATCGCCCATCAGAATTTCGTCGCCGGCCATCGCAATCACCGACGCCGCCGACGCGGCCAGGCCCATCACCTGCACGGTGACCCTGCCTTGGTGCTCGCGCAGAAGGTTGTAGATGGCGACCCCTTCGAAGAAGTCACCACCGGGCGAGTTGATGTTCACCACCACGTCTTTTTCGCCGATCGCTCGGAGGGCAGCGCTGATGCGCTTGGCGGTGACGCCGGTTCCCTCCCAGTTCTCGCCGATCGAGTCATAGATCGAGATGCTGTTCGCGTCGTTGCCGGCGGCGCGTACTTCGGGTTCCCAGCGTTCGAGCGCGTCGGGGCGCATGTCGAACTGGGCTGCGCCGAGCCGTCGCTCAGCACGGATTTCAGGCAGCTGCCGGAGGCTCATCGCTCTTTCCCTTCTGTGTCATGGGGTTGATCAGGTCGTTGGCCCCTGGCTGATCCGATTCCGGATAGTCCAGCAGGTCGCGGATCTCGTTCTGCGTGTGGAACGGCGCCGTACCGCCGGAGCCGAGAGCGGCCTTGAAGAAGTCCGCCTGATCCTTGAGCGTGCCGCGCATCAGCGCCCGCACGTTGAACTTCGGCTGGTAGCGCTCCAGATCCCGCTCGTCGATCAGCGATCGCGCAACCGCCTGCTCCCAGTTGGTGAAGTGCTCCAGCATCGTGTACTGCAGGAAGAAGATGCCCAGCTGTTCGATGCCGGTGCCCCAGCTGGTGTCGCTTAGGAACAGCAGCGGGCGGGGCACGCCGTAGAGCCTGGCCACTTCCTCCACCTGTGCGCTGCGGTTCTCGACGTGCTGGGCCTCTTGCGCGGTGCTGCCGAACTTGTTGGCCTTGGCGTTCTCCTCGAGCAGCATCCAGCGCTGCGCCGCGGCGGCGCCGGCATATTCGGTGTCGAGGGACGTGCGCATGCGCTCGTAGGCAACGTCGCTGAGCGCATTGGGCACCTCGATGGCACCACCGGCCATGTTGCCGGTCTCAAAGATGCGGCTCGCCGCTTGCTCTGCATTCAATGCCAGGCGAATGGCCCGGTCCGCCAGCTTCATCCTGGACAGGCTGGTCACGCCGTCCACGGATAGGTCGCGAATGTGCAGCACTTCCTCCTGCTTAAGGATCACCTCGCCGCGCTTCTTGCTGTTGAACCGGTAGATCATCCGCCAGTCGTCGCCGAGCTCAGCCCGCACCGCGGGAGAGTCCAGCGGGATAAGGTGGATTGGCCGGCCCGCTGACCACACGATCCGCGCGTAGGCATCCCCGTGCCGCTGCCGGGCCAGCTCCATCTGCCGCTTGAACTCCAACGGCGTCTGCCACGGGTTCGGCTTGATCTTCAGTAGGCGGTGCGCAGGATGCTCAATCGCTACCCGCTTCTTCCCGCCCGACTCAACCAGGTTCAGCGGCAGCATACCGATGGTTCCGCAGATCAGAGACAGGCAGCGGAGCACCGCCATATTGCGCAACTGGTAGCTGCCACCGCCATGACCGGCCTGCGATCGAATGAACTCCAGCAGGGCCGGATCATCCATCCCGGTGAACTGGCCGGCCTCGGCTCGCGCGCTTTGTGGAGTAGGCGAATCAAGGACGGCCGGAGGGTTCCAGTACCGGTCCAGGGACGCCAGATCTTCGGCATTGAAACGAGACATGTGGTTCCTTATAGGAATCGGATGCCGCGGCTCTCATAGACAGAGATGCCGCGAGCAGTGGGATTGAGCGCCATCAACGAGACCGCATTGAACAACGCCATCAGCGGATCGATCTTTGCCGTTCCGCTGACTTGCTTGGTGATCGTGATGGCGTTTCCGGTCGGAACCACCTTTGCATTGCCTACTGACCAAGCCATTAGCGGCTGTCCGGCGTGGACTAGGTCGCCGCCGGCCAATGCGCGTTCCGTCGTCTTGATAGCTCCATTGAGCTTCCAGCCCTGGGATACGGCCACAATCTGCTTGAGATCGATGCCCCGATCCTCCGTGGTGAGCTCGTCAACGACGGCGCCAATGCCTGCCGGGTCAACGCCGACGCCGTTCTCCTCCGGCATCAGTCCCGCCAGCTTGATCCTGCAAATGGCATCAGCTAGCTGATCCACGTCCTGACCGGGTAGCTTGACGATGGTGAGATCACCCACCCGCTCGAACTCGCGAAGCTTGGTGACGATATCCTTGCGCCGCTCCAGCACGATCTCGTGCGCCCAGGCATGAACCCAGGCAAGCCACTTGCGTGTTTCCCGCTCACGCCCTACCGCTGCCAGGCCAAGCAGATCGTCCAGCCCACCACCGTCGATCCCAGTGGTGATGACCTCGCAACGCTGCAGAAGGTCATCCAGCGTCGCCACAAGCTCCGGACGGGCCTGCTGTTGCCAGAAGTCAGCGCCGGCCCAGCGATCGGAGCGTAGGTTCAGCCCAACCTCGACGTTGGCGTGCTTGGCCAGAAAGCCCCGTAGCGAGTGCTCACCCGCCTGGTCGGCCTTCTCGTACTCTCGTCGCAGGAACTCCGAGTCCACCGATACACCGAAGTTCGGGTTGACCAGCGGCATGTTCTCCAGCTTCAGGTGATCGCCGGCGGCGACCATCTCAGGGGGATGCTCATAGAGCACCGGCAACGACTGCGGATCCACGATCTTGCCATCGCGCACATCGCGCATGCGCTGCAGGTCTTGCTTGAACACCCCCGCCGGCGGTTCGTCGGACTGCGTCGTCAGCTTGATGACGATCCCTTCCGGGCGCGAGGCCAGCCCACCCACCGCTTCGCGGAACATCGCCTCGGCGTTGGGCCTCTTGCCAAACAGCCATTCCTCATCGATCAAGACCCAGCTGGCCTTCTTGCCGCCTACCGTTTCGCTGTCGGCGGCCACCACCTTCAGGGTGGCCCCCATCGTCCGATGGGTGATGGTGCGGACATGATCCTGCACGTGGAAGAGCTCGGACAGGTCTTCATCGACCTTGATCATGTCCCGTGCCGGCGCGAAGGCGTTGTTGGCGATTTCCACGGTTGGCGCCAAGATGATCATCTCCGCCGACACGCGCCAGTTCAGGATCAGGGCGGTCACCATGATCCCTGCCGCCAGCGTGGACTTGCTGTTTTTCTTCGGGATCAGCATCAGCACTTCGCGGATCAACCGCCGGCCGGATTCCGCGTCGTAGGCGCCGAAGATGGCCGCAACGAAATCGAACACCCACGGGTCACAGGCTTCACCGAATGTCGGGCTACCTGGGGCATCCACGATCCGTAGCTGCTTGAACACCCGCAGCGCCTCTTCGGCCTGATCTGGGTAAATCGGCGGCGGGATGATGCTCTTCCCCGCCCGTAGTCGATCCGCCCAGTCCAGGCACGCCGTTGTATATGCGATTCCCATCTCAGTTCATCCGCGGGCGTGGTGGAGCAGAAGGCGCGAAGCGACCGGCCACCGCCTGGGCCTTCTGCTGGCGCTCCTCTTTCTTTCCGCCCTCTCCCTTCTTCGCATGGGTGTAGGGCAATGCAGCCGAGGCCGCTTTCACCTGAAGTGCCGTTGCTGCCACGCGTCCGAGCGCAATTTCCTGGAGAAGGGTCAGCATGTCCTTGTCCCCTTGCTCAACCGGCACCGATTTGGTGCGCTTGAGGGCACCACCACCGGGTTGCGCTTCCAGCGAGACCTCCACTGCCGCGGCCTTGGCATTTGCTGATTTCTTTGCGGGGACCGGGGTCGGCTGCTTGGGCTTCCGGCCCGCGCCAGGCCTTGCGCCGCCTGCGTTTTTGCGCGGGCCGCCGCTCTTGCCTTTGACGCCTGCCATTTGCTGATTTCCTATTCCAGGAGGGAATTTTTTCTGTGAATGGGTAGACGACCGGTCTAGGTCTGGATCCGATCCATACTTTTGATGCCCCCTAGGTATGTTTAGGGGTGTCGCCGTGGAACGGGCTCTGTGAATCGCATTGACGCGGTCAGGGCTTGCGCTCCATCCGCTGCTTCGCACCGTCGTGGCAGTACTTGCACAGCGACTGGTGATTCTTCGGATCCCAGAACAATCGATGGTCGCCCCGATGCGGGACGACGTGGTCGACCACAGACGCGGCGGTGGTAACGCCTGCGGCTTGGCACATGACACAGAGAGGATGCGCCTGCAGGAACCGTTCTCGATACTTCTGCCACTTATAGCCGTAACCGCGCTGCGTGCTGCTCTTGTCCGGGCCGCGCCAACTACCCGGTGCAACGCTCTTTAGCCGCGCCGGAACCGGCTTCAGCCGGCCCGGGACGGTGTGCAGGCGAGCCATCAGAACTCCTCCACTTCAGCAAGCACTGGAACGCCGCCGCCCGTCGCTGAACAGGCTGGCGGCTCGGACGATCTGCTGCACCCGAGTGATCGTTATTCCATACTGATCTGAAAGCGCCCGATTGGAGACACCACGCATCGAGTCAGCTATCAACCGAAGTCGATTTGACTCGGTGAGCCTCGCCTTGGGGTTCTTGCTACCGCGCCAGTCCTGCACATGAACAACACGGCCTTTGTTTGATGCATCTCGCATGTTGTCCCGTTGCGTCCCGACCGCTAGATGCGCTGGGTTTACGCAGGACGGGTTGTCACACGAGTGCATTACGACCAGATGGTCGGGTACATCGGCACCGCGAAGCAGGCGTAGGGCTACCCGGTGTGCGTATTGAACTCGCCCTCGGTAGTAGAAGCGGCCATAGCCGCGTGGGAGCCTGGCACCAACCCAGATCCAGCAACCGCATGGCCCATCGGATCGCGACACTTTATCCAGGAAGCGCTGTCTATCGGGATCCATTACACCTCCTCCAGCAACCACCCGCCGCCCTCACGTTTCGGCCGGGGGTAAGCGACGACAAAGACGAACGGGTACATCTCCGCAGCCACCTTCATCTTCACCTTGGCGTCGTCGGTGTAGATGGCCTTGGACCCCTTGCAGTCGTGAAGCTCGAACTGCCCATCCGACCGCAGGACTGCGAAGTCCACGGTCAGGAAAGTGTTGTTGGCCAGCCTGAGCTTGACCCCCTCGAACCGATACCAAAGGACCTCGCCCGCCGCCTGCAGCGCGCGCAGCCGCTCGGCATACGCCGCCTCGGTCTTGTTCATTTCGCCGGTCTTCAGCCGGCCCAGCGCCAGCATGCGGCGCCCTGCGCCGGCCCGGGCCGCCATCAATGGGCCCCGAGCTGCTGCTCGATATCGGCAACGCTCTCGCGTACCTCTATCCACTTGCCGTCCACGGCCATCTGCAAGTTCGCCGCCACACCGAGCCAGCGCTGGCTCGGGCCAGCCTGCTGGATCATGGCGATCTGATCCGGCTGCACCAGCAGCGCGCGGCCGTGCACATCGGTCAACCGAATCACGGGCTCACCTCGCCGCAGAAGGTCAGGCTCAGCTGCGGATCCAGGCGCTGAAGTCGCTGCTGGTGCTCCACCTTCCGGCGCTTCCAGCGGTTCATGTCCTTCGCACAGTTCGACACGTGCTCCCGCTCCTGGCGGTACTCCACGTATGCCACGTTCCAGCGCTCCATCGCACCCGATGCCTGGGTGCGGATGAATTCGGCCATCCGGTTGAAGGCGCGAATGAAAGCCCAGCGAACCTCGGCCGCCTTCTTGCCGGTGAAGGCCAGCGCAACCGCCATGAAGCCGTCTTTGGTCAGCAGGTAGTGGCGCTGCGGCTTACCATTCTGCAAGTCACTGATTTCAAAGCAAACCTCAAAATTGAGTTTTGCAGATTCGTCAGGTGCTTCCTCAACGGCCTTGTGGATCGTGCGCAGTACGTTGTCGTGCCGCTTCCCGAAGTACTTGGCAATGCGCCGGCTGTCGGTCATTGGCTGCCCGCTGGCCAGCATCACCATGTCCTGGATGGAGTCGATGTTCATTACCTGCTCCTTTACGGTCTGCCTGGATAGAGAGCGCGGCCAGCCCGGCGGGCAGGACGACGGACGTTCGGTAGCGAACCTAGGCCGCGCTTGAAACGAGAAACCCGGCACTTGGCCGGGTCTCAATGTGTTCTGGGTTGGAATTCGGTTTCCCGACTATTTGCGGTCGGCCGCTATCACTGCTTGGCAGGCTCGGACCTGGTCGTCGGCGTCGCGCCCGATTTGAACAAAAGCGCCCGCGACCTCTGCTCGTAGTTGGGCTGCCTGGTCACGTTCGACGGCGCCGGCGACGGCTTCGGACAGGCGAGCGGTATTGCAGGTGGCGAGGTCGTCGCGCAACTGGAGACGGCCAGCGCGCAGGTCAGCCACAACAGCAGCAGGGACGGTCGCGGCCGCAGTGCGGTCTTCTTCATGCTTCGCTCCAATGGCGGCCAGTTCCTCGGCCTGGGCGTGCTCGGTGGCACGGGTATGATTGACCTGCTGCACCAGTGCGGAACTGGTTCTGGCCTGCTGACGGGCTTCGGCGCCCTCAGCGCGATCGCCGCGCCAGACCCAACCTGCACCGAACATTGCGCCTGACCACAGGACGAAGGCAGCAACCGCGATGGTGATCCGGTTCATTCCGAACCTCCTGCTCTAATCGTGTCGCTGTCCGGGTCGAACGGCGGCGGCTCCAGGCTGGCCGCGCGCATCAACCCTTCCAGCCGGTAGATGTGGCGGATCAGGCGCAGTTCCCTGGCCTCCATGCGGCCAACCCGTTCGCCCAGCCGGGTCACTTCCTCGCGCATCAGCTGGATCACGTTGACCTCGGCCCCCTCTCTGGCTGTCTCTACGAACTGCTTGCGCCACCACAGCGCCACACCGCCAGCCCCAACCATCAGGCCGCCGACGGCGGTGCCGATTGCCTGCCAATCCACGTCGACCCCGATCATGGCGCCACCGTCCCGCCGGCCTTGCGGTACACGGCCAACAGGTCGGCGAACTTGTGCTCGTGCTGGCCATAGCCCGCGCCGGGCAGGCTCGCCCATTCCTTGGAGCACAGCGCTATCGCGTGATGAATGTGGCCGACCTGGACCGATGCCAGCGCCCCCCGTCCCTGGATAAGCCTGATGCAACCCTTGTCCTGGCTCAGCGGACCGAAGTCCGCCAGGCCCATCTGACGCCGCAGGCTATCCCACGTGCGCGACAAGAACTGGTAGCGGCCGGCAGCCGTTGAGGACAGCGTCGGGTTCAGGCGAACCAGCACACGCGGGTGATCGCGGTAAGTGTTGAAGAGCTTTCCACCCACCAGCACGTCATAGCCGTGGTTATTGGTGGGCTGCTTGCCGTTGTCCGTACCTTCGGACCAAGCCAACATGTCGAGGAAGGCCACGACGTTCACGCCGCCAGCCTGTTGGGGAGTGATCTGCGCCATAGCATCTCCGGGCAATGAAAAAGCCCCGGCTGGGCCGGGGCTTGCGATTGGATGGTGGCAAGATTGCCGTGCTTTTCGATGACCTAGGAAGTCATCGCTATGCGGTCTGCGTGAGCGCCTTGCTGAACTGCCTTGCAGCGCGCGCTTCGGCTGCACGGAAGTTGAGGAGCATCCACTCGTAGACCCGTCGCCAGAACCGGCTGTAGGCGGACCAGTCGGCTCCGATGGCGGCCGCACGCTTTCGGCCGCTGAGCGGATCGAACCCACTCCCCCCACAGCTGTCGCAGTTCACGACTCCCGCAGTGGTAGGGACCAGTAGAACCTTCTTCCCTCCACAGCGGGAACACTCGCATGCCCCGGCCATCTCTTCGATCACCGCCGCGGCCAGCACCCCCAGTTGCTCCATGGTGTTGTTCGGCCACGCCGCCGCCCGTGCATCTTCCAGCGCCTGCTCGGCACGCCGCAGCTCACGTCGCTGCACATCGGTCACCGTGCCACCGCCCCAGCCCATGCTGGCCTTGGCGATCCCGAACTCCGTGCGGGCATCGGCAAGATCATGCATTTGGCGGGTGAATTCGGGCGCGACCAGGGAGATGACCGCCTGGCGCAGCTGCTCGCGCCTCCGCTGACCACTCTCCGGCCACCACAGGGCCTCCAGTAGTTCGCGACCAAGGCCGGCCGGGACGTACGCCAAGGCGGCCAAGATTTCCTCAGTGCTCGGTCCACCGATGCTTCCGTCGAAGTTCAATGCCCTCGGCCCCGTCCGGCTCGACAGCAGTTCGCGTGCCTCGTTCATTCCCATGCGCCTTCCCCTTGGTGGTTTGCTCGTGCAGCGCGCGATCGCGCCGGTTCGTTGATTGCTGAGGCCCTTTTGAGGCCCTCTACAGGGAGATGGTCGGCTGTAGCCTCTCCGTCACCATTCGGGCGTACACCGGCCTCATGCTCCAGTGCATCTGCTGCCACATCGCGTTCGCCGGATTCGACCAGGTCGAGCCCAACGTCGACGACTTCGGGTTGCACTTCATGTGCCCCAGATGCGGACGCCGCAACGACCTTCACGTCGTGGGCAGGGATGAGTGCGGAGCGCTGATCGACCAGTTCCCGCTCCCCGGCGGCTCCCATCAGGACACCCCCGGCCCAGCGGGCTCGGCGGCATAGTGCGTGATCGCCGGGTTGTTACCGCGCCAGCTCCCGAACACCGGCCGCTTGCTCACCGAGTCCCACAGCATCAGCCGCGTGCCGTCCTGCGGCGCCAACGCGATGGGCCTCCAGAATGCGGGCGCGGTCACGCTGCACCACCGAAATCGGTCACACGCATCCATGCCAGGTTGTTGACGGCGCAGTAGCTGGGAACACGAACCACCGCTCCGTCCAACTCCAGCTCCCTCATCTCCTTGAGCACTACCTTGGTCGGCTGCCCAATTCGTTTAGCGATGCTGCCGGTGTACATGACCTCGCGCCGGCGAGCCTCGGCATCGGTGAATGCTTTGTTGATCTCCTTGCGGATGCTCATGCTCGCTGCTCCCAGCTGGCCGTCAGGCGCTGCACCTGCCCGCCGCGTGCCTTGAACTGCTCCACCGTCTCGGCCGGGCCATCGGCGAGCACACGTGCCTTGACTCGCTTGGGCCGGGACACCGTGTTGTGATCCATTCGCCGCTCGCGGGGCGCACGCTGGGGGTTGATCTTCGGCGCCATGGCCCTCGTCTTCTTCATGCTGCCGCCCTCAGTTCGTTGATGTAGGTCTGGTTTGCAATCAGCTCGTCATCGGAGCCATATGTCTCGTGGAAGGTCCGCGAGCCATCCAGCAGGCTCGGGCCGTAGATCTGGCGCATCGTCGCGAAGGTGTTCCCCTCCATCGGATGCCGCATGTGGTGCCACTTACAGAGGCCGTAGCCCTCCATGTGACCGCGCCGCAGGTTCCCGCTCTTGGCGTGGTTGTAGTCGCAGCCGTACACCACCAACTCCGGGTCCAGCAGGCCCTGCATCTGCAGCGCCAGGCAGGCCATGCAGGGGCCCGTCTTGGCCAGCTCGATCCGAGCCGCTTCTTCCCTGGTCGGCGGTGGTGCCTTCGACCACATCAGCGCGCGCCCTTCTCGCCTTGGTCGGCCAGGCGCCAGCCGTGCTGCCATGCCTCGGCCTTTTCGGTGAAGTGGCCGATCTCCTTGGCAAGACCGCCCTCCGGCTGGTCATGCCAGACCAGGTGTGGGTTGTCGCTCAGGCGCAGGCCGTTGAGCCGCGCCGAGTAACCGGCGTTGATCTCCTTGGCGAACTTGCTGCGCGTGCTGTAGTTGGTGAAGTCCATCAGCGTCTGTTCCTCGTCGTGCTGCGCCGTGCGGCGCCCAGTTCCTGGTCCCGCTTGTCCCACCCGGCCTGCCAGCGGCGTCGCCGCGTCACACCATCCAGTCCCATCTCGTACCGCGGTGCCGATTCCCGGCTGCGGCATGCGTCGCGTGCCCAGCGGCCGGCCTGCTCCGCCTGGGCCAGCTCCGCTTCAGTCACCATCGAAGTTCAGCTCGGCGGCAGCTCGCTCCATCGCAGCGCGCGCCGATTCCCGGTCACGCACCGGCCGCACGCCGTGCTTCTCCTGCTCGATAGCCAGCACCGGCTGCGGCAGCGGCTTGCCGTCGACCACGTGCTGGACAGCGCGCGTGTAGGCCTCCTCCAACATCCGCCGCTGCTGGGAACCGTGGTCGGCCGAGGCGTACACGTGCAGGTCCAACAGCGAACGCACCAGCACCGTGAAGCCGCTCTGCGGCCGGCCCGGCCCCATCTCCCGCTCCACCGCCGCCATGACCGGAATGTCCAGGCACATCGTCAGGAACCTCGGCGGGTTCGGTGGCCACTCCCGGCCCTCGGTCAGGCAGCAGGCCATGCCGCGCGCGTGCTGTGCCCGGCTGCGGCCTTTCAGCACCTGGAACCACGTGCCGGCCGCGATGGTCAGGCTGCCGTCCTTCTTGAACGGCGCAGCGCCGTTCTCGCGCTCCCACTTCCCTGGGAACATGGCCGTCATCTGCTTCCAGAACTCCCACAGGTAGGCCGACTGCGCCTCGCTCAACGGCTCAGCCGACGACGGCGAACTCGGCGTCGACGACATCGCCTGGCTCGCACCCAGCGCCGCTACCGTGGCCACCGCCTCGGCGTTGGGCGTAGAACTGCTGCTCGAGCTGCTCGGTGCGGTCGGCAGAACCGTGTTGAGGGCTTGCATGGGTTGCTCCTGCGGATTGCTGGGCGACAGGGATCACGGGCAGCGCCAGGCCGGCGGCCATCGTCTGCTTCAGGGATTCGTTGGGGTCGTGGCCGGCGGCGATCAGGGCCAGCAGCTGCTGGCGCACCTGCAGCCAGCCCTGGACCGACAGCGGCCGGCGGATCGCCGCGCGGTGCCGGACGAACCGGGCCAGCTGCTCGCGGTCGACGCCGGTCGGCGTGCTGCCGAAACCCGCCAGCTCGCGGTCGACCTGCTCGGCGGTCAGCGCCAGCGGATCGGCCTCGCGCTCACACTCGCGGTGTGAGGGTTGCTCTTGGTTGCTTTTGGTTGCTCTTGGTTCGGGTGCAATAGCTGTTGCACCCTTTTCGACGCCGCGTTGCACCCTTTCCTGCGTCGTTTTGCACCCTTTCGAGGACTGTTTTGCACCCTTTTCAAAGGGTGCAATTTCTGCACCCTTCATCCATTCAGGGTTGATCCGATACTGGCGGGTACGACCGCCTTCACCGAACCCGCTACGGCGGCCGCCGATGCCGGCGTTCACCAGCAGCAGCCAGCCGGATTGCTCCATGCGACGCAGCTGGTACTGCACCGAACGCTCCGACTGCCGGGTCTTCTCGGCCAGACGCGCGATTGACGGGAAGATGTGCGTGCCGTCGTCGTGCGCGTGGTCAGCCAGCGCCAGCGCCAGCAGCATCTCGCCTCCGCCGTTCGGATAGCGGTCGAAGACCATGCCTGTAACTCGTGCGCTCACGTCAGATCCCCAAGGCCAGGTTCTGGCCCGGAGCCACTGGCCACCAGGTGCATGCGGGCTTGCCGGTGGTAGCGCACGGCGCGGTCGGGCCGCGCCAAATGCGTCCCTCGCGGGCCAGCTCAGGCAGTCGGCGACCCAACATGTGGCGGTCAAGGCCAGTCAGCGTCGACAGGTGCAGGCTGCTCTGGCCAGGGTGGCGGGTCACCGCAGCCTCGGTCTTGGCGTGCTGGACACGCAGCGCGCCGCTTTCAGCGAGCGCGGCGGCGGCGATGTGACTGGACAGCGGATCGGTGGAGCGGGCCGGGGGGTTCATCGACGCGCCCTCCCCTTTGCTGCAGCACGCGACACGTTGCGGATCAGCCGGTGCGCCATCGTAATCAGCGAGTTGGCCTCTTCCACCATCAGCTTGGCTTCGTCGCTGTCGATGTGGCGGTCGGCCATCGCATCCACCGCAGTGCCCGACAGGCGCCCCACCCGCGTGGTGATCTCCAGCAGCTTCGTCTGGATGGCGCCAATCTCGTCCGACCAGCCACCCTCCGGCGGAGGCGGAACGGTGGCCACCGCCATGCCGAACTGCCCGGCAAGCGCCTGCATCCAGTCCAGGGCGTAATCTCTGCCGCCTGCCTTCTCCTGCATCCACTCGGTCAGCAGTTCGGCGATTTCCATCGTCACGGACTCACCCTCCAGCCCGCGCAGCTTCGCGCGCAGCGTCTCCGGGTGCATGGATTTGCCACGGCGGTCGGCCAGGAAAGCGGCCGCGTCCACGACACCACCCGGCGTCTTGCGCACGGAGTTGTAGAGAACGTCGAGCCAGTTGAGAGCGGATGTGCGGCAGGTCATGGGTCACCTTGGGGAAGGCTGTGTTTCAAGGTTTCGGGTTGGGCCCGGGTGGCGCACGATGGGCGCCATGGAGATCAACAAGTCAGGGACGACGGCCAGGAATGGCCTTTCAGGCGGTGTCGACGGGACCGATGCGGCCGGCATCGGGATCCTCGTTCGCTTGCTCAGCAGCTGCCTTCGGCGCGCCACCGAGAAGGCGCTGGATCTGCGGCAGCGCAGGCAAAACGCCATCCTCCGGCCACGCCGCAACGTCTTGCACGGGAAGCTGCAGCAGGGTGGCCAAGTGCTTATCACTGTCCATACCGAGCTTGGCGCGCAGCGCGCGCTTGGTGATGCGGCTGTCGATCTCCGCGTGCAACTGCACGATTTCCTCGCCCTGCGGTTCCGCCGGATCTGGCCCAAACACGTCTGGGCGGAGCTGGTGACGGGAGACCCCAGTGGCCAGTTCAATCGCGATGCAACGTTCCGCTGGAACGCGACAGCGGTCGTACCAGCCGGATACCGACGGCGGCTTAATGCCGAGAAGCTGAGCAAGGGCCTGCTGGCTACCTGCCGACTGAACTGCTCTATCGAGGGCTGACATGTCCATGCCGGCTATTAGTCCACAGCTAACAGCTTATTGCAAGCTGACAGCTGCACGAATTTGATTAGTTACCAGCTAACCTGCCGCGATGGACATTCGAGAGATCCGCAGCCGCAACTTTCGCCACCTGATCGAGGCCCTTGAAATGAAGGGCATCAAGGGGCGGCGGGACCAAGGAGCCCAGTTGGGCGGCTTCTTGTCTGCGTCGTACGTGTCCCAGCTACTCGGTGGGAAGTACATCGGCGACGATGTGGCCAAGAAGATCAGCAGCGCCTTGGGAAAGGACCACGGCTGGATGGACCGGCCCCAGTGGAGTGAAGATGGAGAGGTATCCGTCTCACCAATCCCGGAGAATGAGACACCACCCGGCTATGTTCGCTTCGACTTGTTTGAAGGGGGTGCAGGGATGGGCGCAGGGATGGTCAACCAGGACTACCCGGAGGTAGTGAAGACCATCGAGGTCGCAGAGTGGGAGGTCCGGCGGAAGCTCGGCTACCTGCCCCAGCCTGGTCGGATCCAGATCATCACCGGCCGGGGGCCGTCGATGCGTCCCAAGCTCGAAGACGGCGACATTGTCTGGATCGACACCAGCTGCGACTACTTCGACGGCGACGACTACTACCTCATCAACGTCGGTGGCGAGACGCAGATCAAGATGCTGCAGAAACGCGGCGACGGTCTCTACGTCGTAAGCGTCAACACCGACTTCCCGGCCTACCGTCCGGATCCGGGCGAAGTGAGCATCCTAGGAAAGGCGTTGATCCACGCAGGGCTTCGCAAGTTCTAAGGAGCGACGACGCCCTTACTACCGTCCCAAATTGGGACAACAAAAAAAGCCCCGCCAAAGCGGGGCTTTCTTCATTCCTTTGCGGGGCTTTTGCGCCACCGCAGGAAGGCAAGAACAACAGTCGTGAGCGTCGTTCCACCGAGCACCATAGCAACGCCTTCGTGCTGAGCCATCGCCAATTGGTACGAAGCAACAAGACAGGCGATAGCCAAGCCGGCACCGAACAACTGCCCGACCAACTGCGAAACGATCGACCAGTTCAGGGCCCGTCGTTCACATAGTCGAGTGTGCTCTCCCTCGTCCTCCGCCATCCGAACGATGCGATCAGCAAGACCCGGCTTGATCGCTTCGAAGTCGGCAAGCTGTTTAGGCGATGGGATTGGCCCATGCCATGTCTGCTGGACTGCCACCTGCTTAGTCATCGGTGGGCCGCCCGTGGACTCCCCAACCTTCAGCGCACTTGGGGCAACCCTGATCGCAGCGGCTGTGGAAGAACTGATCTTGGCTTGCGGCTGCTTCTTAGCCTTGTTCGGCTTCTTTCCGCTCATCCCTGACCTTGTTCATAGCTGCATCCATGCGAACGCCAACGCGAGCAAAGTTCGCGTACATACGAGCCTCAACAGGCTCGCGCTTGATGTAGTGCTCGATCTGGCCAGTCGGGAACAGCGCGAAAGCGCTACCGAAACCAGCAAGAACCGCATTCAGGGAGGTAATCATCTTGTTCATTGTGTCCTCGTGGGAATCGAGGCCTTATGGGCAAACCGACTGGCAGCACTCCATGGCTGGCAGTGCGCGAATCGTATCACCTGTTGAGACCAATTGGTGTCACTGAAATCCACTCAGGTTCACCTAATTTCACTATTGGGCATTGGGAATCATGGTTCATCATCGGCCGGGACGCCTCAAATTTCAGTGAAACCCTTATGCCAGTTAGGTTTCAGCGTATCTTTTTCTTCCTTCTAGATAGATAGACCTACCTCACGGCCAGGAAGTTTTAACGTTAAACGGCCCCGTTCATGGGCCGTTGCCTCCTCGCACTACCGTCCCGCACCAGCATCCCAGCGTGGGCGCGGCCGGATCACTGCATGGGTGGCCTGCCAGCAGGCACTGCCACTGGCTACCAATCCACGGCTCCAACGTAGGGCCTGGCGATGCACCTTTGGGGGAAAGTTCCCTTCTTCGGGCACCCACGCCGGCTCGGTGCCGGGAGGGCTGCCAGGCCCGTTCATAAAAAATATTAGCCGTTAGCTGTTGACTAACGATTAGTTCGGGACTAACGTTTGCTCCGTCGCCCAACGCAGCCCCATCCCGGGGCCGGGCGCAGGAGATCACGCATGGCCACCCTTTCCCTGGGCGTCAGCAAGGCGCCGCCCACCGTCGTCGCGATCCCCTCCCTCGGCGTCGTCGCCATCAAGGTGGGCGCCGCCAGCCTGTACGTTGAACTGGAGGAGGCTGATCGCCTCGCCTTGGATATTCAGCAGGCTGCGCTGGAACTGCGCAGCAGTACGGCGGCCGCCGCATGAGCCCCGTCGTCGCCCACCACTCCAACGCACAGCGCGCCGCTGCCGCCGCCGGCATCGTCGCCCGCGCCGGGCGCCGCTGGGGCCTCCTCCCCTACCAGGTCGTCATCGCCTCCAGCATCGCCGCCAATGCCGTCCTGCGGCAAGGCAAGAGCGCAGCCGGCGTCGTCGCTGCAGCCCGCCGGACAGCACGCGCACAGGCAGGTGCTGCATGAGGGCCAACAGGATGAGCGCTCCCCTTACCTTTCAAAGCACGGCTGGGTTGAACTCTTCACCCTCGAGCCAGTCTTCACCACTCCGGCGCAGGACACGCTTGACCTGCGAGTCCACGACACGAGCATTGAGCCCTGAAATCAACAGGGCCACCAGTGCAAGGCAACTGCGCCGGTCCGAGAAAGTCTCTTGTGCGTCGATTAACGTCACGCCGTCGAATGTTCGCAGGCGCCATCGCCAGCCAACAGTGCCCGTCAGTTGGGCCCATAACCCTGAGCGGCGGTACACCTCGACGTACATCCAAGCTCCTCAGGAGACGATCAGCAGGCAATCGTACTGTCAAATTCGCGTGAAGCAACAGGCTGCCGAGGCCAGGGCAAGCCAACAGCTGAATCGCTTAAGGACCGCTGTCCGTGCGACGGTCAAGGGGCATCGCTGATGCGCCACCTTGCCCTGCCCATCTACTGCGCCGTCGTCGTCGGCCTGCTGCTGGCGCTGCTCGCGCGCGCCATCTACACCGGCGCCGCGTCGTTCCTCCTGCCCTGCGCTGCCGGTATCGCCTACTTCACCTGGTGCGGCGTACGCGACCTGGTGCGGAACTGGCCCGCCTTCCGCGAGGAAATGCGGCCGCGCGCTGCCGAACGACAGCGCGCGCCGCTGCCAGCAGACGACACCCACTGAGCAACCGCCCGCCCGGGTGACCGGGCTCCGCCGCCGGCCGGACTTCCACTCGCCGGCAACCCATCCAAGGAGAGCTCATGCGCAACCAGCTCGACATTTTCGACGACGATCCGGCCCGCCTCGCACAGGCAAACCGCGACGCAGCCGATCAGGCGCTGAAAGACATGCAGTTCCCCACAAAGATCCGACTGGAACGAGCCGCCCACTACACCGCCGAGGCCGAGCGCCTGGAAGCCCTGGCGGGTCTCTGCAGTCCAACCCCAGCCGCCTGAAGGCCACACCCCAGCACGTCACCTACCTAGGAAAACAACATTGAACGCCATCACCATCCGCACCAAGGGTGAAGCGGAGATCTTCATCTCCACCGAAACCCTCCGCCCTGGTCACCTGATCGAGCTTGATGACGATCAGTCCATCCACCAGTACGCCACCGGTCACACGAAACTGTTCGCCGACGGCACCAGCGCTGCCGGCACCGACCCACGCGCCGACCACGTTGCGGTGATCGACCACGCCACCGGCCTGATGTGGGCGGTGAAGTCCATCGGCGACAGCGATGGCGACCCGATGAGTCACGCCGACTGCGAGAAGGCCTGCAGCGAGCTGAGGCTCCTCGGACACGACGACTGGTGCCTGCCGACCCGCACCGAACTGGCAGGCCTGGTCGATGACACCCGCCATGAGCCCGCCATCGACACCGCGCTATTCCCAGGCGTGCTGCCACGCTGGCACTGGACCAGTACGACCTGCGCCTGGTCCTCGGCGTCCGCGTGGGGCGTCCATTTCGCTCACGGCTCCGTCTCCGACGGCCACCGCAGCTACGGCGGGTTCGCGTTGGCCGTGCGTCGTGCCGGTCAGTAATTGGCCCTTTTGACCCTTTCCCTGGAGCAACCATGAACCCCATCACCCTCAAGAAGATCGGCGCCGACCGCAACCAGCTGCCGGACGATTCCACCGACCACGTCGCCGTGTTCCTGCCCGACTACGGCCTGACCTTTACCGCCACCAATATCGTGGACAGCGATGTTCCGCAGGCCGACTGCGAAGCCGCGGCCAAGGCTCTGGACCTGCTCGGCCACACCGATTGGGATCTGCCGACCATCGAGGAGTACCAGCTCCTGATCGACCGCAGCCGCTACTCGCCGGCCATCAACACCGACTTCTTCAAGGGCATCCAGAGCGACTGGTACTGGTCGAAGACCCCGGCCGCCTGGTCCTCGGCGTCCGCGTGGAGCGTCTATTTCGGCCTCGGCAACGTCAACTACGACCCCCGCTACGGCGCCGGGTTCGCGTTGGCCGTGCGTCGTGCCGGTCAGTGATTTGATTTTCTGCTGAGGCTTTCCCGATGACTTCCCGTTTCCAGCCCCCACCCATCATCAAGGCCGCCGAACGTATGGCAGTCGAGATCGAGAACGCCGTTCGCCGGTTTGGCCGCTACCACCGCTACCAGATCGGTAGCGATCTGCGCACGCGTTCCCAGCAGGTGTTCATCAACGCCAACAACGCCTGGCGCGAACGCGCTGAGCAGGCTAGGTGGGTGGCGGTGCTGGTGCGGGATATCGATGCCCTCAAGCAGCTCCTGCAGATTGGCAAGGGGGTTGGCGCCTTCGCCAGTTTCCGCCAGTTTGAAATGCTTATCCGCTTGGCCGAAGAGCTGGGCATGCAGGCCGGCGGCTGGCGCCGCAGCCTGCGAGATATCTCCCATGCCCAGAATGCGCAAGCCCAAGGCGTCGCGCAGCGTGGCAAGAAACTGAGTACCCGTACCGCCCTCGCGGGGGCCAACTCATGACGAAGCCGCGCTATCCGCACCCGGGCTGCGCGGCCTGGTCGCAAGTGTATGGGGAGGCGGCCGCCTGGTCCTCGGCGTCCGCGTGGAACGTCAATTTCAACAACGGCAACGTCAACAACAACCACCGCAACAACAACGGGTTCGCGTTGGCCGTGCGTCGTGCCGGTGAGTTTCAGGGAGAGGTAGGCCTGCAGGAG
>Ga0308166_1000727_pt1 | contig 40903 bp, 57 predicted proteins | sample PhyCR2_2_FD_202137 | JGI IMG/M metagenome (GOLD analysis project Ga0308166, IMG submission 202137) | Phyllosphere microbial communities from UC Gill Tract Community Farm, Albany, California, United States - DLSLCC.R2 | ecosystem: Host-associated > Plants > Phyllosphere > Unclassified | place...
GCAAGATCTCCGTTGTAAAGGTGCAAATCATCCGAAGTAACAGAGGTGATAATTGGTGCAACCGGTATCGGCGAGGTGAAACTCACCGTTGCCAGGGTAGCCACATCTCGGATAGCGCTCGCAAATGCTGTACCGGGTGTAGTGCTTACGAGATAGGCTAGCGCCTGGCCATTGGCATTCGTTTTAGTTTCTGTGAAGGTGTAATTACCGATGCCTGTACCCCAGGATAGCTCTTCACCTGCTCCCACGGACTGTCCGTTCTCATACGTCATTGTTGCTTGCAATGTGATGAATGAAGACCCATCTGCAAGAGCACTCGCCGGATTTGCGGTCAAAGAAGAGATCTTTGCTGAGTTAGCGACAACAACTTGGATGCTGGCTCCACCGCCCTTAGCCTTAGCCGTGATAGTACTAAGCCCCTTCGGCGTTCCCTTAGGCGTGCTCAATGAAACGACGGCCTGGCTAGCCGCATTTGTAACGCTTGTGTAGGCAGAAAGATTGCCCAACGATGCAGACCAAGTTACTGGTACTCCTGCTCCCACAGGATTCCCGTCTTTAGTGCGAACGTTTGCGGTCAACGTTGTTGATTCGATCACTCCAATGGAGAGCCGATATTCGGCAGACGCAATGGAAATGACATGAGCGTTGTCCCGCATATACTCTATGTTTGAGCAGCCACCCTCGGTAGCCTCCCATTTCTCGTGATTCGCAGTGTTGCAGCCGGTTTCATTCCCCCGCTTGATGGTCACTGCCATTCCCGGAATTTTGATGTCCTGGACAATTTCAGCGCTGTTTTCTTTTAGTTGGACGGCACCCGCCCAGCTCCCCATGCATAACCAGAGCGCGCTGATGGCGATCGCCCTTGCTGTCCCCTGTACCAGTTTCATTCCTGCCCCTTTAGGCTATTGGGATCATCTGTCTCAATGCAAATGCCATCTCGCTTGTCGATTCCCTTCGTATCCAGCGAACGCACCTATCCGCATTTGCAATGTATGAGTATATTGCACATTGCATACGATACAATCGATGCTTCCAATGTCATCTCAGGAATTCGGATTGTGAAATTACGTTTTGCCATAGCGTTCTGCTTGAGCGGGACGTTTGCCACTCAGGCTGCGCTCGCAGATACGCCGTTCGAGGGCCGAGCAATACGGGTGCTCGATGGCGATACCATCGAAGTCCTCAGCCAAGGAAACCGCACCGTCCGCGTGCGCCTGGCCAACATCGATGCGCCAGAAAAAAGTCAGGCTTATGGGCAGCGCTCAAAGCAAAACCTCACCCAGCTGGTAGCTGGCCAGACAGTGACGGTTATCGATCTTGGTGGTGACCAGTACGGGCGCCGTATCGGTCGCGTGATGGTCAATGGCCAAGAAGCCAATGTTGAACAGGTTCGGGCGGGCATGGCTTGGGTCTATGCCCGTTACAACCATGACGAGCAGCTACCAGGATTGGAAAGCGAGGCGCGAGCTCAGCGGGCAGGTTTATGGGTCGATCCTTATCCCACAGCTCCTTGGGACTACCGACACGGTCCCTAAACCCTAGCACCTTCGTTTCGACCTACTACCCAACCAGAGGTACCCATGCGTCCCGCTACAGTCCTTATCCCGGAAATCATCAGCGCTGGTATCCAGCTGCAGCAGCAAGGAAAGGCCGTCAATGGTTTCTCGCTGCGCACTGCAATCGGTGCTGGCAATCCCAAGCGCCTCATGAGGATCTGGGAAGAAAGCTGCAGGTCTCAAGAGGAAGTTGCGGCTCAGGCCAATGGGAATGTATTCCCTATTTCGCCGCACGCCGCGCACCACCGATCAGCTGGCCAGCGTTCGCACTCCGCAGCAGACCCTGCTGAGCTGACTGAGCTACGAGTGAAGCTACAGGCGCTGCAAGCCGAACTTGACCGATCTCAGCAGGACAACCAGACGCTGGCTGCACGGTTGCAGCAATCCACCTTGGTTGCGAATGCCGTCACAGATGAGCTAACCAAGTCCAAGCTTCGCTGCGCACAGCTCGAAGCCAAAGAGACTCAACAAGAGCAGCGGATAGCTGAGCTCCACGCAAGGGTCGATGAGCAAAGGGGAGAGCTCAACCGTGCCTCCCAGGCTCGACTGGCCCTGCAGAAGTCGATCGATGCCCTGGCTGCACACAGGCAGTCAAGCTAACCCCAGAAGCCGAAGGAGGCTGCAGGTGATGATTATCCAGTACTTCGTGAATCAGAAAACTCGACACTGCAGGATGCTCAGCGGGCGGGGTGACGAGCATCAAGCGAATGTCCGCTCCGCACTGAAAAATGGCTTCGTTGAGGTCACGGCCGATGAACTCGATGCCTTTCGTGCCGAGACCAAGGTCGCGCAGGATGCTGGCTGGAAGCCCAATGGCCGTGTTGGATATTTAAAGTTCCTCGAACGACACCAGGAGCTTGTGGGGAACCGACTGGCATGAGCAGGGAGACCCTTTGAGTTGTCAGAGAACGGGGCGGGCAACCTGGTCGCAGACACCTTCACTGTGATACTCGGCACCAGGCTTACCAAAGCCCCAGTCAATTTCCTTACTGGATGCATCTAACCATGAAAAATAATGAGCCAGGCACATTCGTAATGCGAGCACCTAAGTCGTTCGGTGGCATGGGGAAGGCACCATTAGCCGAGGCCTATGCCGAGGCTGAGAAGATGATGAGTGAATATAGGCACGCCCTTGAAGAGGCGCTTGGCGTTTACGCCAATGATTTCGAGTTACGGTGCATGCAGTCGATGATGGGCTGCCAGCAGGTCGGCCTGGCGATCAACCTTGAGCAGCAAGGTCTCTACATGCTGTTCTCCGGCTCATCTCGACCTGAACCCGTCAACAAGCCGATGTGGCTGCTGGAGGCGGCGCAGGAGCTCACAATGCTGATGCGCACCCTGGTTGTTCCAGACCAGCCATCAGCGGGGACCAAATTCTGGGGTGGGATCGAGCACGGCCCCATTATTGCCTACAGGTTCAAGCTTATCGACGCCCCCACCAGCGCGGGCTTCTGATCCCGCGCAGTTATTTATTTGGGGAGTTCTTACCCCCTATCGGTCTCGCGATTCCGCAGCCTTTTGGATCTTATCCCGGAGTTCCTCATCGGTATCGCAGGCTACACTTCCGCTTTTGAATCCTAAAAAGTGACTCAGCATGTAGCTGGCCAACACCACATCCAGGAGCCCACCAATGACAGGGGCTTTCTCGTGAAGAACAATGATCCCCAAACTCAACGCGCCGATGGCGACATAGCAAAAGACACGCAGCATTAGCAGTCGGGTACGAGTGAGTTTCTGGTTCAGCGCAGAGTTCACAAAGCTCATAGCTACGTTCCTATGGTGAGTGCTGAATCTGGATCCTATCACACAGGATCAACGGTGGTGTCCACCTGCTCGTGGGGGCCGATCAGCCCCCCAAGCCACTCTGCACTTCCTGCTTCGCAGCATCAAGCCAGCCAGGCCCCTGTTGCTTGTCCATGATCTGTTTAACCCCGCTGATAGCAGCCAGCTCGGCCCGTGCCAGGTTGTGCCCCATATCAGCTGCGAGGTCAAAGAGTGCATACGCTCGGGCTTCATCGCTGGGGCTATGCTTGTGCAGCATGATGTCGACGCCGCGTTGATAGTAGGCCTCCCCAGTTGGGCCGCTGTCCTGTGCCAACTGTGCAGCCGAAGCCTCAGGCTGAACAGTCTCGCTGTTGAGCGTGGACAACAGCTTCGCAGCTTGCCGATCATTCCTCTCAGCCGCGAAGGCCAGCGGAGCCACCGCATCTATCTGCCTCCCCTGTTGAACGTAGAATTTGCCTAGGGCTGCAGCTGCAAGAACGTCACCCGCGTTGAACGCCTGGAGTAGGTAGGCCTCCCCCTTCGCCGAGTCATTCAGTTTGTAATCGCTGTACAGGTTGCAGTAGAGCATCCCCAGTTCGCGCTGAGTGCGAACGCTCGCGTTCACCCCGACCTCCATCACAGCCACGCCCCCAATCAAGTTTTGGGAATAGCCCCCCTCCCCTCTGATCATCATCCAGCCGATGACGCGAGAAGCCTCTGGGTCGTTCAAGCTCGCGGCGGCTTCTACATGCTCACGGGCGAGCTTCAAGTTGGCTGGCTTGGTGCCTGTATAGTACTTGGCGAGTTCGTAGTGGGCTTTGCCGCTACCCTTTGCTGCAGCCTCCTCCAGGTACTTGACCTTTAGTGCCGGATCTCGCTGAGAGAGGGCCAGCGCCAGCGCCTGGCTTTCCAAGATCGAGGCGGAATCGACCACTTCTTGGTTGAGGGGCACCCACTCGCCTGCATCTGGATCCTGAGCGACGTCAGGGTCTTGATAGGTCAGGATTTCGTCAGGGTATGTCACTGCAGCGCCTACTGGCGCTGGTGAAGGGGTATCAACCTGCATGAACAACGGTTGCGTAGCGGCGTGCTGCGGCACAGTAGTAGAAGAGCAGCCAGACAAGGCAAGGTTTGCCAGGACAGCAGCAAGGATGGTGTGGCGACGGTTCATTCGAGGCTCCATGGCTAGCCCCGCCGTAAATTGCTGCAAGGGTACAAGCCTAGTTGGTTTTGGCGAGCATCCTGATGGAAGCCCGCCGAAGCCAAGAACTATATACCGTATCTTTATACATAGCTAAGACGCTCACCTGTTTGATCAGCAGGGCTCGGTGATCACCACGTTAGGAATCAAATTCGGGTGATCGGATACCAGGGTGAGGTCTTCGACTTTAAGTCCAGCGAGGTTGTATTCTCGCGCCAGCTGATTGTAGGTGGAGATCAGAATTGTGTGGAGCTTGGTGTACAGCGCAGTTGCGTCGTAACACTTGGAGAGGTCAGGCTTCTCCTTCTTGTACTGATAGCTCGCAACGCGCAGGAACGCATCGAATTTGCGGATCGAAGGGTCAATCTGCTTGACGCTAGAGACATAGATCGCCAGGCCAAGCGCGTCACACCGCAACTCAACGGCGTTCCGTGTGTATTCACGAGAATCACGCATCTCGGTGATCGAGTTCCCACAGAAGTGGGTGACGGTGCCGTCCGAGGCAGTGAACGAAATCTGGTTGTAAGCCCCATATACGATGCCTTGCCGCTTCTGGACCCCAGAGTCGTCCCACTCACCGCGAACAGCGTCATTAATAAGCCTTTTGAAGCTGGATGCAATGGTGTTGATCGCGCCCTGGGCTGCTGGCGAGCGGGATTGTCCTACTGCCGTTTTTCGAGCTGGCAGACCAACTACATTGGAACCTTGTGCACTCATTTATCTGGCCTCCTGGCCTCCGAGCAATTGTGTTGGATCGGGGAATAGAAGCACCGCCGACCGTCGTATCAAATCGTGATATCAGTCTGGTCCAGGACAACGAACAAAACAAGAGCCCGGCTCAATTTTTTCAGTGGAATGCAACAAGGTTTAATAATACTCTACGTTGACGACTTCACAGGGGTTCGAGGAAATGCAGGGCTACTTCATCAAGAAAATGGGCGAAAATCGGGGCAAGCCCCGCATATGGCTGGAGAATGCCGAGGTGTCCTCTGCAGGGTTCAAGCCTGGCGATCGCTATGATGTGAAGCTCAAGGGCGGCGTAGTTACCCTGCAGGCGAATCCCGATGGGTCGCGTGTGGTTAGCAAGAGCAAGCGCACTTCTCGGGACGGCGAGCCGCTTCCGATCATCGACCTGAACAGCAAGGCTTTGCTGGCGCTCTTTGAAGGGATGGACTCCATCCGCCTGGTGCAGCGCAAAGGCGAAATCTACCTGCTGCCGTTGGCGTCCGAGGTTCGAAAGAAGGAACGGCTCAACAGGCTGAACTACAAGCTTGAAAATGACATCCCACTGAAAATCGGAAGCTTGTCTCACGGCGGGGGACTGCTTTCGAAAGCGGTTCACGAGGGGCTTCGCCAGGCTGGGATCAAAACCGAAGAGGGACTGGTCAACGAAATTCGCCCCGAACTTCTGGAACATGCTTCCCAAGGAACAGAATGGTCTGACAGCACGATTCCAATCGCCGCACCAATGCAGGAATTCGCATTTGATGAGGCGGCTATGAGGCATGTTCCCAAGCACGAGGGGGTATCCCTGGGCCTGCCTTGCTCAGGGGCTAGCGTCGCTGGCAGAGCCCGCCGAGGCACAGCGATGGCTGAGGACCATCCAGAAGTAGGCCACTTGTTTGTCGCTGCCCTAATGATCCTTGCAAAGGCTAATCCGGCATTCATTCTCTTTGAAAACGTCGTGCCGTACAGCAGCACCGCTAGCGCATCGGTCCTGCGCCACCAACTCCGTGACCTAGGTTATGAAACCCATGAAACGGTGATGAAGGGCGAGGACTTCAATGCGCTGGAAGGGCGTAAGCGTTGGTGCATGGTCGCGGTCACCAAGGGGATGCACTTTGACTGGGACATGCTCCAAATGCCCGAGAAGCGTGACATGACCCTTTCCGAGATTATGGACGACATTTCGCCGGACGACCCAATGTGGAGCGAAATGCGGGGTTTGAAAGACAAGGAAATTCGAGATGCTGAAAACGGCAAATGCTTCAAAATGCAGATATTTGACGAGAATTCGACGAAGATAGCCACACTTTCCAAAGGCTACGCCAAGAACAGATCCACTGATGCAAAAATTCAGCATCCGACTGATCCTGACCTACTCCGCATGCTCACGGTCTCGGAAGCAGCGAAAGCAATGCAGTGGCCGCCCAGTATCGTAGAGGGGCTTTCCAAGACGATTGCCTTCGAAGTACTGGGGCAGGGTGTTCAACGCGACCCGTTTGTTGCTGCCGCAAAACTGCTTGGTGACTCCATCTTGGACTATCACCATAACGGCAAGTTCGGCGCCCGTGAGCTCATTCAATTAGTGGCTGACTCTGTTCACGACAGGGCATCAACCGTGGTGAGCACCATTCGGCCCGCAGTTGCAGGAATTACCTACGAGGGGCCTGTCAGCGTGAACGATGTCGGCATCGTTATCCAAGACATTGGTGGTGGCGTCGGGATTCTTCACAAAGCGTCCGACCTGCGTGAGGTAACGCTTGGTGAGACATTGAAAGTCCGCTATGCCTCAAAAACCTCAGCCCCTGAGGTGCATCACCTAGACACCCCTGCCCCGCGTTTCACCCCTGAACTGGTAGCGGCCCAGCACGAGGCCCGCGAGCAAGCTCAAACCCATGACCGTGCACCTCAGCACGAGCGCAGCAATCAGTTGGCGATGTTCGACCAGGCTGAACCGTCAACCCCCGAGCCCGAGCGCCAGCGCCCGAGCTATGGCATGCGCATGTAATCAACAATCAAGGAGATACCTATGCTGGCGCCAACCACAGAAGCACGCCCTAACGCAGAGCGGGCCAAAGCACTGACACAACGCCTTGAGCAATTGAACCAAACCGTCAAGGCTTCAACTGCGAGCCCGCAACTGATCGATGTCACTTTGAAAATTGGCGTTACCTACGCGGCCTTCCTTGTTGAGGTCCTCGACGGCAACCCCGCACTGGACGCCGTCAATGTCCCCGAAATGCTCGACCGAACTGAAGAGCATTGCAACATTTACGAAACTCAATTCCCATTGATCGCCAAAGGAGTGGGCGCATGAACAACCAGGAGCAGACCTTCCTGCAGAAAGTGAACGACAACTTCAGCCAATTCGCCAAAGGCATCATCACCTCCCCCGAGAAGTCGTTCGCCCTTGCGGCAACTCCCCTCCTTGGGGCGGCGGCTGCTTACGGTGCCGTGTACGCTGCGGGTGTGATCACAGGGAATCCTGAGGCCGTCACGTCTGCCTATTTCCATATCAACAACCCGGAATCTTCGATGGCGCTGGCTGCCTTGAAAGGCGAGTTGCCTTTTGACGCAGCCAATAAGGCCTTCCAGCTCGTTGTCGGCGGTTTCGGTACCGGCGCCATTGCTGCCGGTCTTGCGAAAGTCGCGCAGGCCTTCAAGAGCCTCAGCGAAGAGACAGATCACCTCAAGCGCGAGAACCAGTTGCTCAAGCGCGAATTCGCCAATGAGCGAGCCCTGGATAGCGGCGACCCAAAAAACTCTGAGTCTCTGCGTGCCAAGTTCAACAAGGGCCTGGAGAACGTGCAGACACGCACTGAGCGCCAGCAGCATGAGCAAGCAACCAAAGTCAGCAGCGGTCCGTCTCCACGGTAAGTCTGTAAAGTCGCAATTTGAGGCCTGCACCGCTAAGGTTGCGACTGTATCAATCTCGATCTGTACTCCCATGAAGGGTTCACAAGTTTGCAACAGCCAGTAAGCCTCACCCTTGTCCTCGTGCCCCTGCTGCTGCTCCCTGCAGCCATTGCTGCTTGGTACCTGGCTAGCATCTTTAAGCGCGTTGAATGGTTCGCCTGGGCGTCAATTCTCCAGGTTTCCATCAGCGCCGCATGTGTAATGTTTTACCTGTTCGGCACTCTGCAGAACGATCGCATGACAGGCATGGCCGTTGGCCTGATCGTTGGTCTCACCATCGCGTACGCGGGCAAGCTTCTGCTCAACAAGTCACGCTGAATCAATACTCAACTCCAAGAGGTTTCTCAATGAACAAAACTGAACTGGTAGCCGCCCTCGCCGAGCGCGCAGACGTTTCCAAAGCCAAAGCCACCGCTCTGCTGGAAGCATTCCAGGACATCGTCGGTGAAGAGCTCCGCGAGAAGCGCGAGGTTGTCCTGGTTGGCTTCGGCACCTTCAAGGTGAAAGAGTCGGCAGCCCGAACCGGCCGCAACCCTAGCACCGGTGCTCCGATGCAGATCGAGGCGAAAACCACAGCCTCCTTCAAGGCGGGCAAAGTACTGAACGAAGCCGTGCGCTGATTAGCCAGGCCCGTCTGTCTGGGGCCCGCAAGCGGGCCTCATCCACACAGGAGTCAACGATGCCTCACCTTACGCATGTGTACGAGCTTCCCGAAGACCACGAAGCACGCAGCAAATTTCTGAATGAGGTTACGGCCCTCATGAAGCAGCATGGCGTCGAGCTAGCTGGCTGGTCGCACCACGATGAGCTCACCTATATCGATCAGCTCGAAGTCGAATTCGCAGATGCCACGAGCGACTACGAAAAGGAAAAGTTCCGCACCAAGTTTGAGCACGAGGCTCGTAATCCCGCATCGGCCCCTTGCACCCCGGCCTGATCGTCCACGCATTTCTGATCACCCAATTTTTTGGTAACCATGAAAGAACTCTTTGGAAAATTCTTTGGCGGCCTCAACCCAGCCTATTTTTTTCGTCACCTGGTATTCGGCATCATTCTTGGCGCAGTCTTCATCGCGGGAAAAGCAAACTCGCCCACTGGCCTGGAGTTTGGTGAGCTGCTGATGATGGTGGTCAGCACCTTGCTGTATCCCTATTCACGATTTGTGTACGAGAGCATCGTGCGCTTCATCCTGGGCGAAAACCGTATCTTCGCGAACGCTCTGCTTTGGATGATCGTGAAGGTCATGACCATGTGCATCTGCTGGTTCATGGCTATCTTCATCGCGCCTGTGGGGCTGGCCTTCCTGTACTGGCGCAATACGCGCCAGGCAGCCAACTAGCACGGCTGACCGGTACTGCCCAAGCCCGCGCATGTCGCGGGTTTTTTTCGTCCGCCCCTTGAATGTACGCCCATGTAGGCGTACATTAGCGATCATTCAGCTACTACTGCAAAGGACCACTCACATGCATTACTGCGTCGTCTCAAGAACCAGCTCGTACCTGGACAAACCGGTTGAATGCGGAGAGATCGTATCGGTTCACACTACGATGGCGATCGCGAAAGAGAAAGCCGCGAAGCTGCTCCTGCGCAATATCGGTCGCCATGATTTCATTGCTGTCGAATCTGAACAGCCACGGAAAAAGGGTGATATTGCTCTGGATCTGATTGAGCAGTACGACGCTCAAAAACGTGAGGCACGCTGCCTGGATCTCATGCGCGCAATCCTCTCGGTTGAGCTCACAGGTAAGCGTTCCGCATTCGCGGATGATGCAGGCTACCACCTTCAAGACCTCGGACTGACCATCGAGCAGCTTCGCGAAAAATACGAACCTCTGGTTAGGCAGGAGCACAAGGATGCTGCGGACTCGCGGCAAGTTGAAGCTCAGAAGAGGGCCCGTGCTTACACCGAGCAAAAGTCTATTGATGAGATCCGCAACGAACCATGCTTTGCGGTCCCAGCAGTCCGGGGCATTCAAGCTCGCGGCGAATTCTATCTCGCACAGATCCCCTACCCGATCCTGGCCAAACTGTTTGTCTTCGACGAGGAAGCGGTACCTGCTGAGCTTCGCGCCCAGCGCGTGCTGAACAAGAAGCGCGGCGAGGCAATCAGCGACTACCTGCTGGAAAATAGGGATGACTATGTGCTTCCAGCGTTGACCGCCAGCGTAGATACCCAAATGGCCTTCGAGGCCATGGATGGCATCAGTCAGCTGGGCATGCTGCATATTCCGATGAGCGCAACCATGCTCATCAATGACGGCCAGCATCGTCGTCACGCCATTGAGCTGGCGCTTAAGAGCGACCCCACGCTGCAGAACGAAACGGCTCCCGTGCAAATTCACTTTGATCAGGGCCTGCGAAAGTCTCAGCAGATGTTCGCCGACATCAACAGCAAAGCGGTGAAACCGTCGTCGGCGCTCAATGCGCTCTACGACCAACGCAATCCATACAATGGTTGGATTCAGGACTTGCTTGAGTCGATGCCCGATATCAAAAAGCGCATCGACTTCGAAAACTCAAACCCTGGCCCGCGCTCCTACAAGCTCTGGAGCCTGATTGCCTTCAAGAAATTTGTCACGCTGCTAACGGGTGTAAGTGACAAGACGATCGGCCAACAAGACAAGCTGCGCTTGGATGCTGTCATGGGCCTCGTGAAGCGCTTCTTCGACGAATGCGGCCAGCATCTACCCAGCTGGGGGCAGATGGTAGAGGGCAAAATCGCGGCAAGCGACGTCCGCGAAATGATGGTCATCGGGCACGCGGTGTTCTTGGAGGCACTGGGGATTTTCGGCCGAGTAGCCCTTTTCTACGGCAATCGGCTCATTGAGTTCAACCGTCACGAGAAGGTGCTCGATCCTGATCGGGCAAACTGGGATGTGATGGAAAAGCTGGCCAACATCAAGCCTGGCAAAGTGGACGGTATGTGGGAAAACCGCTGCGTCGTGTTGGGCAAAATGCAAAAAACCACGGACGGTACCAAATCCACGGCCGCTCAGCTGTTGCAGGTAACTGGCGTACCTCTTCCTGAAGACTTGGCCAATGTGAATGCACGAGTTGAAGGCCGCGCTAAGGCCGAGCAACCAGCGGGCTGAGGGAACGATCAGCACCGCTTCGGGCCGACCACATCGGTCGGCCCATCTAACCAACATTCCCCACCTGCAGGAGCAGAACTATGAGCATGCCCACCATCAACCACTGCCGTGAGTGTCAGAGCAAATCGCTGTCTTGGCAGACGCACAACAAAAACGTCAGCGGTGTTCAGCAGGGCCGACTGAACAGCAATGACATCGAGTGCCAACTGGTGCTCGGCTGCGACTCGTGCTCGGAAACCCTAGCCATCATAAGCGCCGACAAGGTTGCTGTCTGGCTCACAGAGAATGGTCCGTCGACCATGGGGCGAGCCGCGCTGGCGCGAGAAATTCGTGAAGCCATGGAAACGAGTGCAGTGAGAAATGATTCTGCTGAGCTGACCATTTTCGGCGAACGCCTGCGCGTACGCTACTACGGAGCAAAGTGGATTCATGAGCGTGCAGTCGAAGACGGGTGGGCCTGCTTGGCTATCGGGGAGTTCGACGAGGTCCTGATGAAGGGGCTCCCCAAAAAGCAATCCACGGATCTGGAGGTCGACCAGCTGGCCAAAGTACTCGAAGACAACCAGCGCTTGAACAAGTTACTGGACGAGCGCAGTAACCAGCTCGATAACGCCCTTGATGACATCGAAGGCTTGATCAACACCGTTCGCTCCTACGACAAGGACCACCAGGTGCACAACGAAGAAGGCACTGTACGGCGGTATCGAGCAGTGCTGGCCGCAACCATGGGGCCTGGCCAAAACGATGTGGCTGATCGATCCGCCCAGGAGAGCCGGTAATGAATCTCCACAATTGGTCGGGCCCTGGCCGCGTTGGCGACAATGTATGCACTCAATGCGGCGTCAATGCCATTGATGGCAGTGTGAAGATGGATGGTGAATGCCCTGTGATTCCGGGGCTTGCTGTCAAAGCTGGGGGTGGGGAGTTGGAGCGGCTGCAGGCCCAGCTGACGAAGCAAAATGCGCTCCTCTTGTGGCTGCTTAAGACAGGGCCTCGAACCAAGCAGCAGGGTGATGCTATCCGCGCCGCGATTGCAGAAATAGCTGAACAGAACCTTGCAGGAGCAACGCCACCAGGGGGCTCAGCTGACAGCAACGGTATCGAGAAAATGGCGTTCGTATACGTTCACCCCAAAACAGGTGAGCGCCACACAGTGACGGTTAACCGGAAGGAGGTAGCGGAGCACATGGGGGAGGAGCTGTTTTCCAAGCTTTGCGATTGCTTCTGCAGCTGCGAATCCGTTGGCGAGACGAATGTTGTAGACTGCCGCTGTGACGAAGTTGGAGAGCAGTTCGAGCTGGTCAAACATCAAGACGCATAAGCTTCGTCCCGCCCTGCAGTGCATTGTGAATTAGCCAGGGCGCCGCATGATCGAGTAATGCTCTGCACTGCTATTGGTGCGGGGCGAGCCAGGAACCAAAATGCCCAATCCGTTTAGTGACGCCCAAGAAAATGGCCCCATACCCGACGAGCTACCAGGGTTGAAAAACGAGATCGCCCGCTTAGAAAAGCAAATTTCAGAGCAAAATAGGCGAAACAACCTCACCACAGGTTTTTGGGTCAGCCTAGTCGTCTTTGGCACTTGCCTAGCGATCGCTTGCCTATTCTTCGTGAAAGCTGTTGAGGCGATTCAACTGGCCTACATCGCGACAGCGTTTTTCGGCTGTTCATTTTTACTTGTATTCATTGTTCTCCCGTCCCGAAAGCCCTAAAGGACTGATTGTCACAACATCAGCATGTGTTTAGATTCGAGCACATGAGCAGCGATAAACCCTACCACCAGGCTTGGTCCGTACGGACAAGGCTCCGACTTTCGACGCACCAGGTAATAGACCAGTCCAACGGCCACGCCTAAAGCGCTAGCGATCAACCCGAATGTCAGCAGTGAATCAATGCCAAGCCAGGCTCCCGCGACCGCGCACAGCTTTGCATCTCCACGACCCACAGGGAGCCACCGTAGAGCGCAATACCCTATTGCCGCACCCATCACACTGCCTGGCAGCTGATCGGGTGCTAGAACGGCAAAATAGAGCATCCCAGCCCACAGCAGTGGCAGCACGATTGAATCTGGGATGTACATGGTCTCGACATCAATGATGGCTGCAGACACGAGCATCCAGAACAGCAGGCTGTAAAGCACAGCCTGCAGACTCGGACCATGCGCCCACAAAGCTAGCCCCCCTACCCCCGCGCAGACGGCGCAGATCGCTATGAGCCTGCCCTTGCTCCCCAGCCCCCAGACACGAGCCTCATCCGCGCTCCCTGTTGCGGTCTCAGGGGGTAGTTCAAGGAAGTCGAGTGCATCAGCTCTCCACTCTCGTTTGAGAGCAGCTGGTAGCCGCAAGGAGATGGCAGCAACGACGAGACCAGCCATCAGGCCAACCACGGTTGATATGACGAAGAAAGGCCATGAAGGCATGATAGGAGGACCGTTATGGGGAAAGAGGGGATGGTGGCCAAGCCACCGCGAGAAAGGTCTCAGGGGCGCTGGGCGAGCGCCCTATTGACCTTTTCCGCATAGATCTTTTGGTTGGCTGGGGTCGGCGAGTTGTAAGCGCCTACAGCGCGCCAGGTGAGGCCGTGCCTTTTGATGGAATGCGCGAGGATCCAAGCGCCTACATAAGCAGAGGTGCAGGCATCGAGGAGGTCGCTTTTCTTGATACCGAACTTCGCCAGGGTTGGAAGCCACCAGTCGTTAATTTGCATGAGCCCAGTGTCCCTGGTGCCGTTGGTATTTTTACCAACGGCCTTGGGGTTCATGTTGGACTCGACTTTCGCAATCGCCCTGAGCAATGACAAGTCAACGTGATGGTGGGCAGCAGCTTTGGCCATGCAACCATCAACGCGGCTGTCAGCCATGGCATGGCCGCCCGACAGCAACATCGCAAGTACGACCAGCGCGGCCAGGCGACACAAGAACGATATGAGCATGATCAAGCGCATGTCAGAGGTACCGGCACCCTTGCGTTACCAGGGCACGCGCAGAAGCGGAGGCTGGTGTGATGACAACCTTGTTGGACACGATCGACACCCCTTGCGTAACCCGGATCGAACTGGATGGGTTTGACGTGGTGGTACCGTTAAAGGTCCCGCTGACCGAAACTGCACCGGAGCTACTGACGTTACCCGAGCCAGTGATTCCGCCCGAGATAGCGCCGCTGATAGCGATGTCGGTGCCCGTCATGGTCACATCGGCGTTCATCAGCGAGGCGTAGGCGAATGCCTGCATATTCGCGCCACAGGTCGGGGGAGTAATGGTCGCATTGTTTGCCAGAGCTTGGGTCGAGAGCACCATATGGTCATTGAGCTCGAACCAGCGCCCTCCACTGCACACCGATAAGGCCCCACGGGTACTTGTGCCGTAGGTACCCTCAGACGTACAGACTTGGCCGCGTACGGCGTTAGTGGGCAAGTTGACGCCCTCCTCCGCAGTGACCACCTTGCTCACTGTGAGGTTGTCTTTCAGGAAAATATGGCGCGTATCACCCTGGCGTACAAATTGGCTGAACATAGAGTCATTCAACGAAGCCAGGACCACGACGTGTCCTTGGCTGCCAGCCGGAATGCCCAGGCTTGCTGCTGTAACGTTGAACAACGGTCCGCGTATGTTCGCCGCGTCCAAGGCATTAGAGCCACCATAGCCTTCTGTAGCTTGTGTGGCACCGCCAACCAAATTAATGTCGAAATCAGAACCTGCGGGAGGCGCAGGACATGTCGCATTATTCACTGGACCAGCGGCCACAAATTTGTTCATGGGCCAGCAGGTGAAAACATAGGCCTCGACCCTGCAGCTGCTGCCTGGACAGGTACCAGTACGCAAGATTCGAACATGAGCAGAACGCCCGATTGGGGGCGTGTCTGGGAATGAGTCGGGGAGAAGATCAGAGTCTTTAAGGTCCTTGACCGAGACTGTCTTCGATCCACCAGAGAAGACTGCCCAGGCGGGTGGTGTCGGGTAAGTGCCAGGAGGGGCACTACTCGTATCCGTCTGGGTGAAAGCCGCATCGTAGTCGGACAAAGCTTTGACTACCGCCGCACGTACAGTGAAGAGGTAGCGCCCTGTCGACTCAGCGGCAGCATCATTGATACGGTCTACAAATTTCCGAGCACCCAACCCAGATAAGATGGTCATTATGAGGATCGCGACCATGACCTGGATCAGCGCGAATCCGCGTTGTTTCCTTGCGGTGACCGATCGTACCTGAGTTGAGTGTGCCAAGATCAAACCACCCTTAGCTACGGTTCATCGTGAAGACGAAGGTGTTGGTATCGCCATCAGTGCAGTTGGCGGCAACAGTACCCGCGACGTACCCAGCGGTGACCACGTTGGTGGTGGCGTTGGTGGTTTTCGCAGCCTTGCCGTTCACGGTGATGGTATCGAAGGTGCCTTGAAGCGAAGTTGCCAGGCCTGGGCAAGCAGCGTCGCTCACGCTGGCGAAGGTCATGGTGAACGCGGCGCCTGTGGTGGCCAGAGTAATCAGGCCATCATCACCACCGCCCAGGCCGTGGCGTACATCGGTACCGCCAGTACCTTGACCCGAGACATTGCCGACCTGCAGCGCAGAACCACGCACAGCACGCGCGAAGTAGGCTTGGGTCAGGCCAGCATACGGTGTAGTGCCGGTACCAGTAGTCGAAACTTTTACGCGAGTTGCAAAGCGCTGAATTTCTTCGGCAACGGAAGGGATTGCACCTTCGACCAAGTAGGTCTTGATTTTTGGAATACCCCAAACAGCCAGGATCAGCATGATCATGATACCGATGCCGATAGTCAGCAGGTAGTTACCTTTTTGGCGTTTTGCGTGTTTGAACGATTTCATACTCTACAGCTCCATTGTTTAATTAAGGAAAAGCTATCTATCAAGCCAAATACATTTGCAAGCCGCGCCGGAGATCGTCGATCGCTGTCATGTGCCAACCTAGCAAATAGATGGACACCGAAATCGAGAAAGCCATGATCGTCCAAGCTAGTAACGAACTCTGTCGTGTGATCTTTTTAAGTACACGCTCTTTCAGTCGCACTTTTACATATTGCAGAGCCTCACTTAGGCCACGGGACTCAACCAAGTCAGCAATGTACCACTGCATAGTCTTGTCCATGATGCCTGTAGTGAATATTTCCGGCCCCACATTGCCACGGGAAACCATTGCCAAAATACGAGACAAATGATAACGCTTCCAGCGAGTAGAACCGTTTAGCTGCATCTGCAGTGCGGGCTTCAAGTTCACAGCTGTTTTGTCGCTTTCGCGAACAAGAGCGGCCAAGGTTGATAGAAAGCGAATGCTCTGGAAGTCACGATACAGCCCCCAGACCACGCCATATTTATCGAGGTAGTGTCTTGGCTTACCTGTAATGCGTGAAAGAGACAACATTACTACAGCAAAGACGGCAATGGTAACACTGATTATCATACCTTTGGATGATTCGACAAAGCTTGCAAATTCCACAAGCTCACGAGCACTCCCAGGATAGTGATCAAGCGGCAACATCGAAAATGCCTCGATAATCTTGGGCACAGTATACGAAGGCATGAGAATGACCATCGCAGTTGTCATAACCATGCACATGATGGAGGCAAGCATAGTCATAAACATGATCATGCGAGCTTTGCTAAGCAATTCGCTGTTTTCTGCCAAGTCGCGCAGCGCTCCATCTAGTGCTTTCTCACCCCCGCTCTTCAGGAGAGTGTCTAATACTGCAACATCTTCATCCGGCAGTGTGCCTGCGAAGGTTCGCTGCAAGCTACCACCACCATTTTTGAACTGTTTTATCCAGTGTGCAGAAAGCTTACCTCTGGCAGAGCTTCCATACCGATCTACATCACTTTGAAAAATATCAATAAGAGACTTTCGGCCACGGGTACCAGCGATGGTATCGGCCAAATATGTGTAATAGTCTCCACGTTTACTAGCAAATAGTATGGAAGCAATTTTTGCATCGACGGTCATACCGGCTACTGTATGTTGCTTGAGCCAGGTAGACGCCCTACCAAAAAACGATTGGATTTTGAATGCGATTGTCATGCTTGTTCAGCAGCCTGATTTTGCTTGACACGAGCTGGCATAGCGTTGAGGTAAGACATAGGGGAATCTTGCCTGGCTTGTTGCTCTTCGGCCATCCTTAATCGCATACGCTCATAGGTATCGAAGTCCATGGTCTTTTGCTCGATGTCGCGAGGATCAAGTTCGCCACGAAGGGCCTTATATAGCGCACTCTCCATGATTGACTTGTTAGTCATATCAGGATCGGACACATGCGTACGCGGGAGGCTTTCCACATATTCTTGCAAGCCGAGGGTATCCTTATTTCGGATAAACCGGAGGATACCGCGATCTACTTGCGGCTCAAGCATGGACGCAACCACTGTCCGACTGGTATAGCCGTTCAACTGCGGCAAGTCGTCACTACGGCAGTTCTTGCAGCCATCATCGTTTTTAACTCGCAGTGATGAAGGATCCAGATTGAAGAGACGGACAAGGCGCTCGACATATTCCTTCCAGTAGCTCGCATCATGGTGGTAACCACGACGATCGAACCCGCCCTCCTCAGCCAACTTGGTGATAGGTACACTGCAGTGAGGGCACAGGACTGGCACCAGAGCCTGGTAAACCAGCAGGTTCAAAATTCCAGGGGAAGCAAGGAAGTCGAATGGGATCCCGATTGCCTCAGATGCCAACCGCTCAGGAATCTGTACATTCGATTTTGCGTGGAGCGTGCAATAGAGGTTTGTACCCGAGCCCGTGATGTCGACAAATGCCGCACCAGTTTGGGTATCCCGAATTTCGCCCAGAAGGATATCGTTGCCAGCCGACCGCTTGAAGGTTTTCAGCTTGGAGGTGAAAGCCTGATCGTCATCCCCATCCAGGGAACGAACGACGGTACTCTGAAACGCATTCTGGATTAGATACTCCACAGGGTCTTCGAGCGTCAAAATCTTCCGCGAATCTGGAATCATGCTGAGCAGTTCTGCAAGGGTTGTCGACTTACCCGAGTTCACTACACCCGCGATGATAATTGCCCCACCTTCCGCGTTCTGCGCTCGAACAAACATAGCAATCTGCGAAGGGAGGAACCCTTGAGATTCCAGAGATCGGCGCTTTACACGCTGGTCCATTTTCAGAATACGCAGCGTGACGGAAACACCCCTATCTGCTGCTAGAGAGGCCCAGCGGCACATGATTCGTTCGTTTTCGACGTGAATAATCAAGTTGCACTGCTGCTCTGTGTTTTTGGAAAAAACTGCAGCACCACCGCCCTTACTTTTCTGCCAGGCAACGTTGATCAGTTCCAGCAAACGGCTGGTCTCGATTTTTCCCGAAGGCGGGGCAGTGAACTGGCCTTCAATCGTGTATCGAATTTGAGAGTAGGGTTCACCTTCTTCCACGTTCAAATGAACGTCTGACGCTGCTCGCTCCACACCATAGCGGATGATCTCTGTGAAGGCAGAAAGGTGACCAGATTTATCATCATCGCTTGTCCATTCAACTACATCATCATCTTTATGAGCGTTGACAGCCAAGATAACGGTCTGGGTTACAGTGACAAGCCTTATAGAATCCGCCTTAGCCCCAGCCTTCACGCACTTTTCGACTACAGCATCAATAATGTCGCTGGTCAGATACCCCTGAATAGATAAGATAGCCCACGACTTATCAGTAAGCTGTACAGGGCAGACTTTGTTTACAACGTTTTCCACCAGCTCATGCCATACCTTTTCGATCGGAGAAGCAAGGTACTCCTGTAGCTCATGCTTACTGCTGATGACCGCCTTTTTGTCGTCAGCAGCTCCGTCAACATTGCCCAATTGAGGTTCTGACTTACCAGAAGTCAGCTTTCCAAAAGTGAGGACGGCTTTAGAGTGGCTTGGAACGCTCATATCATCACCTACTAGAATTTCTTTACCAGGCAAGCCTCGTGCTCAGCTTTGGCTGAGTCGATCACTTTTACACAGGGCGTTTTGATTGAAACAAGTGTGTAGGGGAAGCCCGGCGCTACGCCTACAGGATGGAGTTGACCACGCTTGAAGCGTACCCGAGAACCATTGATAGCTACGTCAGCCATCAAATTGTGGCCAAGCCCAAATATTCCTAGGACTTCCAAAGTAACAGGTACTGCAATTGGCTCTGCGGGTACTTCCGGCTTATCCGAAGCACTCTCCAACGATCCGCCAGTTGCACCACCTAGTACGGGTACCGCTTGGCCTCCCATACGTGCTTCGGCATCTGCGAGCATCTTTTTTTCTGCCTTGAGCGCTCGCTCAGCGTCAATTCGGATCATCTCGTTCACGGTTTGAGAAACTGAGGGATCAGCTGCAATATTTGCAGCACCACTCTCGTTGGCCGACACCCCACAGCTAATAGCCGCGAGCAGAGCAACGATCATGGATTGCATCCGATTAGCGCACATACATCTCTCCAACTAATTTTGCAGTAAACAAACTATCACGCAGCGACGGAATTGATGTCATTCCCTCCACAACAAAGCTAACGCTCTGGATAGTAGTTTCATTGATGATTGGCAATACCATCAACGATCGAAGAGGTGCTACTAACTCAATCGTCTGTATGCTCGGTCTTTCAATCCCCTCAGTATTTTCAGCCGGGTACGGAACACCAACCATTTGTTGGTGGCTACCATTTTTCACAGCTATCTGCGGCTCCGGAATTTGTACCGCCATGGGCGGGGAAAGCTCTACAGAACGGAATGCAGGAAGTACTTCTTGCAACTTGCTTATGTAATTCAGGCTGAAATCTGGAATGGCCTGAATGCCTGCACGATCAATCATTTCTCTATGAGCTGGGATTGTCCAACTGCCAACTGCGCCCGTCAGACCATTCCAGCTTGCGGTCCAACCAGGTGGTAAATTGGCGACAAAGGACAAATTGGTTGCCCCAATTCCAGCATCGTAATCTGCAGAGCATGACCATGCACCAGGCACGGCTTTACAACGTGCTTTATTCAGGTCCCACCCGCCAATATCCATTGGCGCTCGACCAAGTCCATGAACGACAGCAGCGAGTCCCTTGGGTCCGTCCACTACTACTGACCTGGCCCACTCGTTCAGAGCACTGGCCCACTCAGAATGAACATCAACTGGCTGCTGCGCCTCCAGCTCCAGCGCTTTTTTGGATTGATACTTTCTATACTGATCCCACGCCGTATCGAGCACGATGAGCCCTAATAAGGTACCCAAGACCAATAGGAGTGGCCGTGGAATCTTCTGAAAGGCGCTTTTAACCGGGGCGAGTTTCGTGCGGGCGTTAAAGTACGGTTCTAGGTCAAATTCGGATTTAACGAGGTTTACAGCCGAAGAGGAATCTTTAAACCGCGACTCCACCTCAGCTACTAATCTTTCAGCATCTTCCTGTGATAGGAGAACGTCTGTTCCCCGCAGAATATTTCCGTCATGGACACCAGCAACCCACACACTGCCATCGGCCATTTCATGTGTGGTTAGGAATACGCCGCCCTGGTGCGCTTGCGCGAAAATCGCTGCAGCTGAATAGAAGCTCCGGCCTTTGACCTTGGCGAGTTCTGATGAAATTTTTAGGGTGCCGCAAGATGCGGAGTGCGGCCCTGCTGCAACATAGTGAGTGGCTTTGCTCGCTACCGCAGCCTTTACCGACTGGGCAGGAAGATTCGAGCCCAGCAACGTATGCCAGGTAACACCGCCAAATACGATCGACGTGTCCGGGGTGGCCTCAAAAATCATCGACTCGCTCATGGTTACTTCTCTCGCACCAGCGCGGTCAATACAAAGATCGTGACCCGGTCAGCCTGGTTGGCAACATCGGAGCCGCCAAACAAGATTGGGGCGCGTCGATCCGTGCGCCGTTCGTCATAGCTGGCGCTGTTTGCCGTGGTGGCACTGATGACGAATGGTTGGCCGCTTCGCAGGATTGCCGAGCGGACAAGCACGTCGCTGACTGAGGAAGGCGACTGTACATAGCTGCCGTCTGGGAGAACCTGTTTCTCGAAAATCGGTGTTGGGGTGTTGTCGTACTTGATGGCCATGTTGATATCGCCATCAGAGTACGCGTAAGGGAGGACAGTGATGATCCGGCCAGAAACCTCTTCTGACTGGGTCACAGTCACGGTGGGCTGGTTAGCGTCCGAGATGCTTGGCGTTTGCTCAAGCTTGTCGATGTACTTCTGGCGCTGTGGACGACCTGAGGTGGCTGGCTGCCCGTTGATGGCGCCAAAGGTGTTCATCTTCTGGTCAACGATTTTACCGACCTTACTCAGTGCCTGGACCGTCAAGCCCGAACCGGCCCACTGGCCGCTACCAACCGATGCGCCGATCGACATTGCCGCCCCTTCTTGTTCAAGCAAGGAGTTCAGGCCATTGATGTTGAACCCATTGCCGCTCCCATTGCTGGTGAACATGAGGTTCCAGTTGGCCCCGCCTTGGGCACTGGTGGTGTGCTCAACGGTGATTTCCTCAAAGACCAGGTCAATCCTGCGCGAACGCATCTTGTTTTCCTGGTTGATGAACTTCTCGATCTGATCGAGCGAGGACTTGATATCGGTGACTACCAGAAGACCGCCCGACCCTGCTGCGATTTTCCCAGACCGCGACATGAACTGAGTCACGCGAGAGACGACACCTTCAAGGGGCGATTCTTTCGAGCCGACAGCATCTAGGTTGGCTTTCGATTTACTGTTGAGGCCACTGCTCCCTGCCGCGTCAATGCCGCCACTCAAGTCAATGGACATCTCCGAGCTGGAAGCCAGCTCAGCACCGCGGATCTCAAAGGTTCGCGTTTCGGTGCGATAGAAAACGATCGCACCCAGGCTATCGTCATACTTCCAGTAAACCCCGAGTCGCAGTGCGATGTAGTCGAGCGTGGGTGCCAGCAGTTGAGTGCCTGTCGTCTTGCCCTGAATTTTCTTCGCAGGCGCGCTCGGCACTGCGGTGACGGGAATGTCGGCACTTGCGTAAGCACCAGCCGTAGGCAGTGGCGAATCCAACGCGATTGGGCTGGTGCTCGCCGTCATAGGCGCCCGAACCTGGTTACCGCCCACGCCGCCGACCTGACGATCCTCCAAGCGCGGCCCGAAGTCTTCCAGTGGAAGCAGTGCATCCGGCATTACTTTGACTGGAATGCGAGACGCCTCGGTTATACGTGCCGCCAAGGTGACGAGGTCAGCTTCGTCGCTCCAAAGCATCGTCGTGTCGATGGTGCCCCGCAGAGGGGCTGGCAGTGTCACCTCACGGGAAAGCGGGATCGCTTTCCCTGTGATGTATGGGCGATTCACATCCTGAGCAGCACGACGCGCATCCAGGGTGACCGTCTTCATGTTCCGTGCAACGTGATCTTTCGTTGCGCCGCCCACTTCGGACTCAAGCCCATCGGTGTAGGTTTTGTCGATATAGGTGGAGCAGCCCGAGGCCATGGCCACGCTGATGGCCAGCAGAGCTGGCCGCAGGATTTGTTTTTTCACAGTGAATTCCATTCAGCGGGCGCTCATCTGGTCGCACACTTGGTTAATCGGGACCACCCGGACAACGCGGTTGCTGTAGAAGCACGGTTGCAACGGGGTATCGCCGAGCTCCGTGGTGGAGATCAGCTGCCGAACTGCAGTTTTGAAGTCGCCAGAGAACGGCGCGCCAGCAGTGATTGGGATGTCGACCGGTACTGCCCAATGCTCGGGCTCGAAAGTCCAATTCGCTGTTTTGCTCCAGCTTTTCAGTGCTTCGCGGATGGTTCGGTCTTTTGCCGAGACTATCCAGGTAGGCACAGCTGGCGGCAGCGGTTTAGGCTGCACATATGGCGCTGCAGTGCTTTGGCCATTGATTACCGTTTTAGTGAATCCACCCGCCTGCACCGTTGGCGGTGTCGCAGTCGAAGGCATGACCACGCCGCCGCTCCCAGCTGCAAACGCAGTTGCCTGGCTTGGTGCATTCAGCGAGTTGGGCGCAGGCGGAGAGCCGACTGGCTTTGAGGGTTCTGGGATGATGCGCATGCTGCGCGCCAAGCTTGACGCACTAGGGCGCCCCTTGGAGATCATGATGGTGTGATCAAACCAGTCGATGTGAAAGTGGAGCTCGTAACGCTCGCCCACAGTTTTCAACACCTCGGGCCAAGTCCGGCCGCCAGCAAAGGTGATCGAAGAAGGCACGGCCTTCTTGTCGAGCTGCTTTGCCCTGTATACCTGCCAGCCTTTGGGCAGGATCATACCCATCGCATCGTCAAACGGGATTTCTTCGCCGAAACCAGGAACGATACCCGGCTCGCCCGAACCATGCTGTGTGACCGGGGTATAAGCGAGGTCAACCAGCAGCTCGGCGTCCTTATAGCGAGCTTGCTTGGGTTCCATGCTGCCGCTCGGCGCGATGAACGTTGCCTTGCCTTGGGCGCTATACGGTTCGTACTTACCCATCTGGCCCCGCTCTGTGCCGATGATGCCGGAGTCATCAATGCCAAAAGACGCGGAAGCGGTGGAGGAAAATGTGGCTGCGGCCATTAAAGCGATGGCTAGGTGACTGCGCTTCACAGTTGCGCTCCTTGTCCTACTTGTTCGTTTCCGGCTTTCATTCCTGCTCCAATCTCTCGCTGATATTCACTGTGAGCACCCCTCCTCTACCTCTCGGCAGCAAGGTGCGCGGCTTGTTGACTTGGGGCTCACATACTCGTGACCAGGCCAATGCCCAGACTCGGCGGGATCAGCAGAGCGATCCGATGATGAGCGGGCGTTTAACGACACGCTGCAGCGACTCCCACAGCAGGTGTACCAGGCGACGCCAGCGCAATCGGCAGCATCAAAACGCCTGAAAAAACACGGTAAGATAATACTCTACATAGCACGGTTATGTGTCAAGAATTTGAGCGAGAGGCTTTGCGGTACGATTCAAGCGGCATTCGGCTGTAAAAAAACGATGTATTTTCGGGCTTATGCAACAAGATCGAGCGATCACCTAGACGAGAGAGGCTATGCGAACGTTCAACTGAAGAGAGTATGCCCCTAAGGCTTTCAACCTTCGTGTAGAATCATCCTACGTTGCTACTCTTCAACCAGCCATGAGCGCTCAGCGCTTACCAGGGGCGCGTGAGGTACCCGATGAGCATCATCTATTCACCAACATTCAAATGCTTGGAAGCAGTCTGCATGCTTTCACATGCTCGACACCTGAGACGTACCCTCGGCAGTCAAGCCAGCGCCACGGCCCTGCGCCAGCTCAACAAGATGGAATTTAAGGCCGAGAACCTTGCTGGCGAAGCCGGATACGATGCCGCGAATCGAGGGATGCCGGCTCAAGTTCCAAAGTGCATTCAATCATTCAGAGTGCTAGCTAACGCATTCATAGCCGAGCACGCCCAGGTAACTGATCACCAGCGCTTTCAGTTTGGCACCTCGGCACCGAGCAAACGGTCGTGATACCGACCCACACTGCTCGCACGATTCCAAACAGATTTGGTCAGTAAGGCCCCTGCGGGTCGGTGGGGGAAAAGCAATTGGCGCTATGACTCCGCGCCAGGCAACAACCAGGCATTTGCCCTTCGACTCGACATCACTTAAAAAATCTATTTTGGGGCTTCTCTATGCCGTCACCTGCCAAGCCACGCCTCTGGACACTTGTATGTCCCTGATTCGGTGCGCCTGCTTAGTGGCGCAAGATCAGTGGCTCCAACCTGACGCTTATGAGGTGCAAGGGGTGCTGGCTGCGGCCAGGCGTAGAGGGCTTGGCCCTGCCCTGGAGGACTTTTCAAATCAGCTTGCACTGGGGGAGCGCGGGAGCGAGTTGCTTGAGTGCTGGACCAACGGTGGCACCCCCATTCCATATGCAACTTGGGTAGCCCTATGCCGGATGGCAGGGCTGGGGGTCATCACTTTTGGGATAGCTCGGCAGGGAACAATATAATTTACCGATATCGGTTAATTTTGCTTGATACGCACCTTAGAACCCATTAAAATTAACCGTAACAGGTTAACGGAGGTTTCAGGATGAGCAAGCATAATTTCTCGGCCAGCTGCCCAAGCATTTGCGGTCATGCCGATGCCGTATCTTTCACCTACGGCGCCAAGGCAGGCAACTCCCAAGGCCGCATGTATGCCGCTAATACACTGTGCAGTGAGTGCGTAGGTCGCCTCAAGGAAGCTCTGGCGCCAGTAGATAAAGGTTTCTTCAAGCTCGACCTGCCTCCCCTCGCTGGAACTCCCCGCGCCGTTTCCTATGCTAACTCTCTTCGCATCCAGCGGTTGCGCTCAGTTGGTCCAATCATGGCGAAGCTCGAAAAGACGGACGAGCCTTTCGCACAGGTAGCGCTGGCCGTCTTCAAGATGATGTTCAAGATCACCTCTGCCTCGTACTGGATCAACGGTAAAAATCTCAAGAACGACTGGAGCTGGATGGCCTTCGAGGTTGCAGCGCTGATGCGCAAGACTCGTAACTCTGCTGTGCACCCAATGCCCAACTCCGCCCACGCCTACTGGCTCACCATGAACCACGCTGTAATTGCCGAGGCGGCGGCCTCCCTGCAACTACTGCCGCCCGTCTCAGAGATTGAGCCCCCAGCTCCTGTAGTTGAGGCCAACTGCGCAGTCATTTAAGCAGTCTTTTAGTCGCCCCGAGCCCAGCCCCAGCGCTGGGCGAAGGCCGTAGGAGAAGCAGTCCGCTTTCCAAGCATTCGAGGCAAGTCAATGGCACCCCATGAGCTAACCAAAAACGCATTCATTGCTGCGGCCATGACCGAAGCCTTGGTCAATCACGGCCGCAAGTGGAATGTAACGCTCGGTGCATTCTCGGCATTTTCCGATGCAGATACCGCCGAAGCAGCAAAGGCTGATGTTCACCACGCAGCTGTGAGTAACGCCCTGTTCTTCAATAGCCCCGATGGCCAGGGGCTGAGTCATACCGAGACTATGCCGCCGATCAAGGTTCTTGTTGATTACCTCGACCTGGTCGACGAATTTAACGTCAGGCCGGTCGTTGCAGGGTTTGACTGACAGCGGCCGCAGTCCTCGCACGGTCGCGTGGCCTCGCAGTCGACTTCAGGCTTGCATTGAGCGCTACATGGACGACACCACCTCATCATCTGGGATAACTAGGGTTATCGTCAGCTGGTAGAATTTGACAACGTGACATCAACAAGGGAAATACATCGTGATGGCGAGTCTTGACCTGCACTACGAGGTCCAGCTGTCTCCTGCCAAAAACGCAGTCTGGATTCATTCGTCGTGCGGAAGCACGGTGGGCCGGTTCGGGCGAATGGGTATAGACCTTCACACTACTGTGGCTGAACAGTTGGCGGGAGCACCTGAGTGTCGCCACTGCACACACGGCAAGCCAACGGCTGAGGACTGGGCGACGTTTCGTCAATTGGCGATGGAATTTTGGGGGGTGGACGTTCCCCTTGATGCCTTTGATCCGGCGCTTCTTGCTGCGAATTCTGCACAATGAAAGGGAAGCTGCGTCACGAGTGGCCCGACAGTTTCCAGGTGCGCTGGGATTTCTCAGCGGAAAGCATGCACCTGTCAGAGGACGGCGTCTCATCAGACGGCTACCCGATCGAGGACTATCGCTACGGCGAGGCGAACCTTTCAGAGATCGACAGTAAGCTCCACGGAGTGAGCCGCCGATCGAAATCGGAGCTTTGGTCTATCGCGCCTCACAAGGTTGCGGGAGTGATCGAGCACTGGAGCAAGGGCGGCCTGGTTACCCCGCCCCTGCTGGCGATTAGTGTGGGTTGCCTGGTGATCGTCGGTGGGAACAATCGGTTAGCGGTCTGCAGAGCTGATGACCAAGAGCGCATCCCCTTCTTGTTTGAGGCAAGCCAGGTCGCGGACTTCGCTCGCATGCTTACCAGCTTCAAGGTGCTGGATGTAGAGCATCCATCTCAGTAGCGACCTTCGTGTGCGGGCCCAGCTCTGCAATCAGCTCATCAATGCAATCCAGGCAAAGACAAGGCGGGGGCTCATGGGCGTAGTGCCGTACAGCATGCCCGCACTCTGTACAAGGGGCTTGCGAGACAGCATACCGGGCCGCTTCAATTCGACTCCTTGCCTGGCCCCAAGTCTCTCCAATGCGGGCACCAGCCTGAACTTGCTCCACGGTAAGCTCGGGCAGGCGTGGCAGGTTTTTCATTGGCGAAGGAAGCTCACTGCTGGCACTGGATTCCACGACTGTACGTCCCTTTAAGCGGACATGCAAATGAAAGGACCTCGCTTGCATATACGCCTTCACAGACGTACATTTCATCACCCAATCAAATCAGAGACTGAGCAACCATGGGCAAGATAGCCATTGTCGGCTACGAGCAGGACACCAGCTGCGATCATTGCAAGCGCAAGCTGGTGCATGGAATTCGGTTGAGTGATGGCCGTGTGGTCGGAGCAACCTGCCTCGATCAAAAGCTCACAATGCCGAAGGTGTGCCAGGGTAAGAAATACCGGCTTGGCACAGACCTTATCATCAAAGCCGCAAAGGTGGTTGAGTGGAAGCCCCCTTCCGCATGGGACAGCTACGGCATAACTGCGAACACGATCCAATTTGAGACCGTCGACATAGCCTGATGCACGGTGCTGCGGCCAACGTTCGGCTAGGTTCGCAGTTTCATGTCGACAGCTAAACCGGCCAATGAAGCCAAGGTACCCGCAATGCTCAACTCCAACCCAACACCCTCCCCCTGGCCATCGAATCGCACGAAGCTGATTTTCTGCGGTTCAGTGATCGTTTTTGGAGCCTCCTGCTTTCTTGCTGGCATGGCTGTTGGTGCCTTTGCCTACGGGCGCGGTTTTCAGCATGGCCAGCAAGAGGCCATGGCGGAAATCCGGGCCCTTTCAGCAAAGCCTGGCCTCCCAGTGCAACTCAAACAGTGACTAGCGGCAGGGCGTCGAATGGCTAAAACCTTGAAGCTGTGGAATGGTCGGGCAGGCTGCTGTTACAAACGCGAGGACCCCGCCTGGCAGGGCGTTGAACAGTTCAAGTCTGGAACGATATACGCGGCAGCTTATAGTCGTGCCGACTTGAGGAGACTGATCGCTGAATACTGTGGGCAAGATCCTGGTGAAAACGAGCTCAAAAATTATTGGAGCGAGGGGCACTGGGGTGATGCCATGGAGAACGTTACCCCTGAGCGAGGCCTTTGGCTTGAAAAGCCCAAGGCGATTGGCGCACCTCAGAAGCTGACATAGCTTAGTGCTCCCCTTCATGCCCAGCCCGCACCTTGTGGGCTTTGTCACTGCAATCACATGCTGGCGCTCTAAGCGCGGGCTCTAGATCAAAAAGGACAAGCGACATGGATATTGCAGTTTACACACAGATGCCCCACCCACAAATCCGGCAGCAGGTGCTGGACATGGTGAAGGAGTACCACACCGATCTGAGCATGCTGGGTACTCCGCCAAGCAACCACTTGCACGAGATTTATAACTGGTCCCTGGTCGTGGAGGTTGACCTGTATATCCACCGGATCGGGAAGGTTCCCGAGTTTCCTGTGGAACTGGTCATCGCCAGCGATCAAGGCAAGGTCATCGGCTTTGTGCTGGCCCTTCCCGTGGCCACCCACCCGGACGCTTGCGCCATCACATACATGGCTGTGGCGACCCCAGCACGTCGACGCGGGGTAGGCAGTGCGATGATGAAGGCGGTCCTGGCCCGCTATCCTCATACCGAGCTGACTTGCTTTGTGCCCAAGGTGCCCTTTTACGAGAAACTTGGCTTCAAGGTCATTGACGTCCGTAACACCCAGCTCGTAATGAACACCCGTGACCAAAGCACAGAGGGGAGAATTGGCACTGTCGACGTCAACAGCATTGCGCAGACAGCCGAAGCGAAAGCTCTCCAAGATCAGCTGCTACAGCGCTGGGGCCGCAAGGAAATGGTTAGTTCTCAGAAGAAACTGGCGCGGCACCTGGAACAGCTGTCCAGTAAAGCCGCCGCATTCTTTCGCGAACGATCCGAGCGCGCAGGCCTGTCGATTGTTGAAAGCGAGAAGGTGTGATGTGTCCAGCCATCGGCACTTGGCAGGGTCAGCGCTAAAGCTCTGCGCAACCTGGTGAAGGTCAAAGCTGCAAGGTTTTGAACAATGTCTAATGATACGATGTGTTGAAAACACTCACGGAGAAGGTCATGACTGCAGTACCCGCTGTCGAGATTCAAAGCTTTGGGATCGTGATCGGATGCAACGAGGCAAAGCAGCCCGCATGCCTCATCTTGAGTTGCGATGCACTCCAAGAGGGTGGTGAGCTCGCCCGAGCAGCCACTGAGGCGGTTCTGGCGGGGCCTGACCTGATGCTTGTTGGCACTCAAGGTACGCTCGTGCTGAAAAATGTTGCCGAGGCCATCCGAGAAGCGGCATTGGCCAAGCTGCCGCTGGTCGTTATAGACCCCAATACGGAGCATGAGTCACTGCTCCAGCTACGCCATGAAGGTGCTGCCGATGAGTGATGACCCGGCAGTCCAAACCAGCTGGAAATCAAAGCTCCTTGCAGATCTTGGCATCAAGTCTGGTGCCGTCATCGAGCACGGGCCAGCTGGCGCCAAATGCGGTCGAGCTTTAACTGCGGCGCTGGCTGTTGCATTGGGCTGTGCATCCCCCGCCCATGCCCAGGAGCAGGCGAATCTCGACACTTCCGCAATCAGCACAATCACCGCGCAGTACGGAGCCTCGGTGATCGAGCAGCACGCTAGCGGTGACAAGGTTAAGGCTCAGCAGGAAACATCTCTCAGCAAGCTTGAAATTGCCTCTGAGTTAGGGAGTGCCATTCTAGATCCCCAAGGAACGTTGCTCAAAGCATCAACCCGTTTTGTTATCGGTGGTGCAGTGGGCGCCCTTACCGACTCAAAAGACACCGGAGATCAGGCCGCGAACATCGCCAGCGCGGCTATAGGATCAACCCTATTCGGCCCAGTTGTAGGCGCGTACATCATCTACGACCAGGCGCAAGAGACCTACGCATTTGTAAAAGAGCGGCAGCAGCAAAAGCTCGACGAAAAGCTGTCTCAGGTCGCGACAAGAATTGAGCGGGTACAGGCCGAAGAGGTGATGCGCATTCGCCTTGAGGAGCGACAAAACCGCAGCGCGCTACCAGAGGACGCGAAGATTGCTGACCAGGCAGCACTTTTGAAGTTGGTTGAGGACTTCAAAGAAACCGGCTATGTCGAACCGGCATTGCAGGCCCGCGTAGAGGTTGAAAAGGCGGTGGATAAAGCGGGCTTCCAAACCGAGGCCTGGTATTCAAGTTATGTGCAGGCGTCATCCCCTACGCAGCAAGTGGGCAGCCCGACCACCAGAGATCGCTTCTTGGCAGGCCTGAATAATCTGAACGCCGCCATGGAGGCAAGGGATTCATTGCGAAAGGACGAAAGCGCCACAATGCATGTGCCTGGCCTGCGCTGACAGAAAGCGTGGGACCGAGCTGGTATCATCCATGCTTAGATCAGGCCTCAGTGGCAGCCTCGCGGCTGGAGCGTGGAACGTTTACACGACACGGCGCCAGCAGACGGTCCCAGCTCCACATTGATCCTACCCTTAGCCTTTTAAGAGTTGATTGTACGCCTATAGCGGCGTACAATAGACACCATACCCAAATGGTGACCAGACAGATGCAAAAATTCACAACGACTCAACTTCAAGAGGCGCTTATTGCCCTGCGCAGCCGCTCCGATAAGGACGGCCAAGCAGCTTACGCGATGACTTGGAACGAAGTGCATCGCCGCATGGGTGACAGTGAATTTGATGCCTGGTGCGTGGCGCAGGGCTGGTAACTAGGCCGATCAACGATAGGAGCTTCATCGTGCGGGTTCAAGAATTCCGTGATTCGATCTCGGCGGCTTTCCAGATGGTTATCGACTGGAGCGCTTGCGTATGCAATGAGGAGCGAGAGGCCTGGCGCTCGCGTGCCTCTCTGTACCGAGCATCTTTCGAGAGTGCTGATTGCTCCAGGGCCTCCACTCGTGACCGGGACAATTACAGTTTGGCGCGTCAGCAGCTGGCCAGTCTGCTGGAAGAAACGAAGCAGGTTTCTTCAGCGATACAGCAGCCAGCGCCAGCAGCTCGCGCCACTTCTCAGTCCCGTGCTGCCAAGTACAACTCTTCTGCTTCACGCGCAGTAAGACTCGGTAGAGCTGCGCGATCAGCTATGAGGCGCGGGTATTTCTGACCCTCCAAGTCATTGCCCGTACCACCGAACGCCGCACAATGGACTCTTGAGGCTCAAATGAACGCCCATGATCAACGCCCCCCTACCCTCCGCCTTTGCGCGGCGCCAGTACAGGCATCAGCTCCATTAGTGGGCGAGTTGCTGCCGCCGAATACGATCGCCGAAATACCGGTGTCCATGGTCATTGCATCTCCTTACCAGCCAAGGCTTGTGTTCAACAGTGCGCGACTGAATGAGTTGAAAGAGTCGATCGAGATTCAAGGCTTAATCAAGCCGATCATCGTGAGGCCTACCGAGGCCGGCTATGAACTCGTAGGCGGGGAGCGCCGCTGGCGCGCGGTGGTTGCGCTTGGCTGGGAAACCATACCGGCTATGGTGCGAGAAATTTCCGACGCCCAGGCCATGCTGCTGGCGATGCTGGACAACATTGATGAGCCCCTGACCGACTATGAAAACGCCATAGGGTATGCCCGCATCCTCAGGCTTGGCCAGGAGCCGAGCCAGGCAAGGTTGGCGGCAAGCTTGGGTATCAACAAGTCGACCGTAAGCCGCTGCCTTCTGCTCGTTGATCTGCCTGAAAACATCCAGGCGATTTTGAAAGAGCACCCAGTTCTTATTACGTCGAACTATGCCAAAAAGTTCATCGACTACTCCAAGCAAGACCCCTTCCTTGTCGAGCGAGTCATTCGTTCGGCGATGCTGTGTAAGGACGAGGCCAAACGCCTTGGCCAGGTGGCAACCCTTCAACTGATTGGGCAGAGATTCAGCGCCTGCACCCAGGTCACCCCTAAAGGTCGGCCGAAGCAGCTTACAGGCTTCGGGACGATGAAGATCAAGGGGCAGAGGCTGGAGATCAAATGCGAGGCAGGGATTGACCCTATCCGGTTGCAAGAGCAATTCGAGAAATTTCTAAGCCAGATCGACCCTTCAATTTTGCGCGCCGATCACAGCGCCAAGGAACAGGAGTGAAGCAATGAAGTACACATGGGAAGCACAGGACGTTGTTTCAGGTCGCACGGTGGACACGAGCAATCGTGCTGAGCGCTACATGATCGGTTATGACCCTTCGATCATCGACGGTGGGTCTATGACCCTGGTGTCGCTGCGCGACGGGATGTTGTCACAGAAAGGGCTCACCGCTGAAGAGATGGCTCAGCACCTTAACGATGCTGGCATGCGTGCCACATGTATTCGTGACGACGATATGGTTTTCCCGGCTGAGTAGAGGGAGGTACACGATGGACCCAAGGCTGTCTCATCATCTGGAAGACGAGTTGGCATACGAGCGCGCACGCACCGAGTACTTCACGCAGCAGGTACCGATGGTACTTGTTACCGCAACGGTTGTTGTGACCGCGTTCCTGTATGCGATTGATCATTTCTCTCCAAACGGCCTCCCAAACTGGGGTTGGACCGCTGTGATCCTGATCGTCTGCCTTTCAGCGCCTCCTCTGACTTTTTCAAGGCCTAAGAGGCCTCTCCCATCGCTCAAGGTTCGTGAGCACGAAGATCATGACCAGTAGCGCAGCTAGTTTGGCATGAGCCCCGCATAGCGGGGCTGAGCCCGTAGAAGCATATGGAAAAGGTCCACATGCAACGACGGAAGACCCTCGTGAACAAAAGCATTACTGCTTCGGCAGTCCTCGCTGTGCTCGCTTTGGCAGCCTGCGCAACCCAGCAGCACCAAGAAGCCACAGTGGCGTTCAAAGTCACCTCGCCCCCTCAGTTCCCAGGTCACATCCCATTGGTGATCAACCGGAACCCTTCACTCAAAGTGGGCGGTTCAGACACCCCTATCGGCCTCTTCGTACTGCGTGAGTGTAATTCGGATCAAACCGATTGTAAGGTTGGCCAAGGTAAGGTGGGCGCAGACGTAAAGCTCGTTGCTCTGGGCAGTGAAAGTGCCACCGTCCAGGTTGCTCTGCGCATGAACATTGGCGACAAGCAGGTAGTTGAGAGTAAGAGCGAAACCGCGAGCACTCTCATGGGCCGTTCGCTTGGCAAAGATATGCCTATTCTGACGGACAACCAATCACTCACCAGTACCGTAGAGGTCCCATACGGGGCTATTGGTCGCATCAACATGCGACATGGCGTGACATTCCGCATCTGTGTATTGCCAGGTGCGCCGTTCACATCACAAAGCGGCTGTTCTGGCAAAGAGGTTGTCCTCGCAGGTCAGTAAGACCATTCCAACCTGTTGGGGCCTTCCCCCATACATGAGCCCGCTGCGAGCGGGCTTTTTATCGCCCTTTCGCGAACTCTGTGGTTTGTCAGATCTTGCCATGTTTACCGCTATCGGTTAACATTGATGCATCCCATCTAAACGCTCCCGCTGAGTTGAACCAGGGAGAGCAGCACCATTCCATAGCAATTGAATAGGATTTCCGTGCCATGACAAAGCCCTTTGAAAGCCAGACCATCCCAGTCATCAGCACCTCACACATCACCAAGGAGGTGAATGATCTTCTGATTGAAGCAAACGCCCCGTGGTGTGCCAGTGCCAATCACATTGGGTTCGGCTTCTTCGTCCGATTGGCTAGTCCACGCCCTCATGAGGGTATGCCGGTGCCCCAGTGCCTACTCGATATCTGCGACTGGCGAGTGAAGATGGCGAGTGAGGGCCTACTTGATGATTGTGGCTGGGTTCAGCTCGATCGTGATGCTGCGCCGCTTGACGACCTGCCCACCTACGAGTGGTGATCCCAGCTCTCTAGGCCCGTATGCATCGGGCCTACTGGACGAAAACTTCAGTCAGCTCAGCTACTAGCTGCACCGACACCCCCTCTCCGTCGACCGCCTACGTCGTCGGCTACAAGGTGCGCCAACAGATGCCCTATCTATCGGCCCGCAGACCACTTGCGCACCATCGCTTGTGCCCATTCCACACTATTCTCAAACCTGACCTATCCACACCCAGGTTGCGGAGCCGCAGTTGTTTTTTTGGTTAAGAGATTAAGAGCGGGATAAAAGCGGATAGGTCGAGGTTTTCTTGAGATTTACCCGCTCCTACGCTGGCCAAGTCATAAAAGTCTGGCGCAACAAACCTAAGTCATAGAGCGGTCCATACCTACAACCTGTAGCGCATTGATCCTCCAACCCTATTTTTCCGGCTATTTTTGCTCACAGACTTATCAACAGACGGCCCCAAAAAGCCCAAATTTAATCCTTGAAATTGGGGATGAGCGCATTGAACCTCCAACGCTGAGCGCTCATTTGTGTCGCGGGAACTGGTGATCCGCACATTAGGCTCATAGAACCTACAACCCATCGGTGAATGGGCGCGGCATACCTCCAACCTTCGTGATTGCGCAGACACGTCAGGCCCGCTAAACCTACAACAATCCCAAAATAGGGCGCGTCATACCTACAACAAAAACTAAGTTATTCACAGGGTTAGCCACAACACCTACAAATCACCTCACCAGCTCTGATCAGTTGTAGGTTTGCTGCGCTCGATCAGGGAAACATGCAGCCTGGTTGTAGGTTTGCTGCGCTGCACGAGCTGCCTGACTGGATTCGGTTGATTGGGTTGTAGGTTTGTTGCGCTCTAGCACCGCTCGCATCGGTAAGGGTACTCAGTTCTAGGCACATGTAGGTTCGTTGCGCCCTTTCCTTGGCCTATTGCCAGCGTTGAAGGTTTAGTGCGCCGTATCACCCCTGCTGGCGCACCCCATCCATAAGTCCAGCGCATTTTCGAAGCCATCGCCGACGAAAATCCAGCTGAAGCCACGCAATGGATCGAGCAGGCTTACCGATGTACTGTGGCCCTGAGTTGGCCAAAATGATTGCCTGGGCGCTCATGCAGGTGGAAGGGTTCTCCATGGCACCTGTGCCCAGTAGAGGGGTTCAGCCCTCATCTCTCAAGAGCGGCAGCGAGCGACTCTATTCACGCGGGTTACATGCGATTTTGGCGCGCTCTCCTTCTGGCGCCTGAGGCAGTGGGGGTCGCCAGCAAACCGAGTGGGTCACCCTAACATCAGGAATTTCAAAGGGTGATGGAGGTTCTGTGCGCTCAATCGAGCAAATGCAGTTGATCGGGTTGGAGGTTTAACGGGCTGCATTCTGCAGGAGGCTTCGCGGGGTAAGACAGATCGGCCCCTGCGCGAATGGCCGACCTGTGCTCGGAGGGGGGGTTGGAGGAATTCTGCTCTCAATGCGCTGCAGCGTTCTCCAGGTCGTCAAAAACATTGTCCGTGCCATCGTCCCGCGACGACCCGTCATTTGACGAGCCTGGTTGGTGAGCGATAGCAGAGCGGGCTTCGTTCAGGGTGGCACGTCCAGTCACGACGCTTTGTTTCTTGTTGGCGCGCATCACTTTCTTGCGGAAGGACTCTGTCGGGAAGACCTCGTAGGCCACATCGACTGTTTGTCGACGGTCCTGAGGGTTTTTAATCATCGTCTCATTCCAGTTTGGGAGGATAACGTCCTCCTCTGCCAGCGCCGTGAGCGCCAGGCGAATGGCCCGCATGTTGTCCTTCATGCGCGGGGACAGCCCCCTTGGGCTGCTTTCAAGAAAAGGAACGAGCTTGAACTGGTACGGATTTTCGAGTGAGGCTTGAGCCCAGTAGTGCGACATCCGCTTGAAGAAGTAACGCCCTAGATCTGACCGGATGTTCATCGACGTGCTGTAGTCGTACATCCTGAATTGCTGGGTACGAATCGCATGCTGGACGAGCGGATGGAAGGTTGCGAAGCACTTGGCGGTACCATCCTCCAGGTACGCCTCGCGCCTGCGTACGGCCAATGATGAAAGGAAGTTGCCGCGATACGCATCCCGATCGCTGCCTTTGCCCTGGGAAACCTCCAGCAGGGATGAACTCATCACATCCAGGGCCTCAAGCACTTCGCTGGCGCTGTAGGTGTGATTGGTTCGGGCAAGCTCTTTGCGGAGCTGATTGACGGTGAAGTAGACGCCGATCGTGTGATTGTTACCGTCCGCTGCAAGCCCAAGGTTCCCGTTTACAGCGAGCTTGCGAAGCACCTCTTCGACCATCTCTTCACGGGAGCCAGGGTAAAGCATCACGCTTTCACTCTCGCCGCCCTTTTTGCGCTCAACCACCGCAGGCTTGATCTTCACCTGGTAGACAACGCCACGCGACTTGAAAGACCGGGTGAGTACCCGGTTTTTTCTAACCTCCTCCTCAGTGATCGACCAGACGTACTTGGGCAGTGCGTCGTACAGTTCCACAGTATTGCTGTAGTCCGATTCGGACGGGTCCATGAGCTCGAACAAGCGCAGCTGAGTGCTCGCTTCGGACGGTATGTCCCCTTGGGCGCTCAACGCTTTTCTTTGCCTAACCATTCGATCCCCCTGAGTCAAACGTGTGCGGAATGGCTGTCGCGCAGCTCTATCAATCAGCGCATCATACAAGCCTGTAAGTGTAGCCGCACGCGGACCTGCGCTTGCGCGGCCAGAGCAGCCTCAAGGGAACCATCATTCACAAGCTCGATCGGCGCCAGCCTCCCTTGGTCGTGAGAATTGACTGGCGGAGCCTGCACCCCCTGATTACATAGGGTGCGCCGCCATGGTGCCTGCGGCGGCCCCTCACGCTGCGACAGCTTAATTAAGGCCAGGTCAACCAGTTGATATATGCGTCCTAAGGTTACTTGATTTGTTCTGTTCATCAGAACTATAATTAAATCACTAAGCAGATTTTCTTTTCAGGGTTAAAAGGACTGTCAAAATGGCTCGTGAGCTCTCCGAATTCGAGTTGCACGCACTCAGCGTAATCAAGCCACTCCGCACCGCCAAGTGGCAGGCAGATTTTCGCTGGGACCGTCTAGAAGAAAACGTTGCCAGCCTCGGTGCTGAATATGGCGGCCTTGAGTTAATCCCCGACTTCCAGCGTGGGCATGTTTGGACTCGTGCCCAGCAGGTGCATTTCATTGAAAATTGTCTGCGTGGCGTCGTGGCCAGCAGCGGATTCTTGATCCAGTTCAACAGCCCCAGTTGGAACGACGAGTCAGCCGATAGCGATCTCCCGCCTGGTCTGCAGTGTGTTGATGGCTTGCAGCGCTACACCGCAGTCACTGAGTTCGCAAAAGGCAATGTGAAACCCTTTGGGTTTACTGCCCAGGAACTCCTGCGCACTCAGTTCCATCCTGGCCGATTCCACATGAAGGTGGCCGTACACGATTTCACACTCCGAGCTGACCTGCTCGAACATTACCTGTCTATCAATGCCGGGGGCACACCTCACGCCGCCGAGGAAATTGAGCGCGTTCAAGGCCTTCTCGCTCAAGCCAAACAGAGTGGAATTCAAACTCAATGAATAATCGTTTGTTAACTGTAGTTCGATTCCCCAATGGCTCTTGGTCGACGGGAGGTCCTGTAGCAGACCCAGACTATGCCGCGTGCGAAGTCTATGTGGTCCCATACAAAAGCGATGCCGAAGCCCGTAAGATGGCCCAAGCTGTGCGCCGCCGCCTGGTTTCCAAGGCACTGAAGCTCCCTTCGCAAGATGCCCCTTATCGGCACCCGCAGACTATTTGAGTGAATCCCAGCTCATGCAGCCGCCATGTATTTCCTAGCCCGCCTCGTGCGGGCAGGCTTCGTTTAGATGCGCCACACAGCTGCCCAAGGAACAAGATGAAGAAGATCACCCACGAGGTCGCGCTTCGCGACAGAGAATACCTATGGACGTACGGTCCAGGTGCGGACATGACTGGGGCCTATGAAGACCAGCATGACTTGGAAGAGCTGTTTAAGTCGCCAACGAAGGCAACTGCAACGCGCCTCCTGCGCAAACAGATAGAGTACTGGTTTGACCGTGGCACCGATGATGGCGGCAAAACGTTGGTCCAAGAACTCTTACGCACCGATCCAGAAGTTAAACTGATCTACGAGCGCTACATAGGTTTCTTGGACGACGAGGAAGATCTCGATCAGTGATCGACTTCATCGAAAACACATCCACCTTTAGCCAGGGACCAACTATGCCACAGCAAAATCAGACTCCAGTCCACCACCAGCCAGGCAAAGAGTCTGGACTGTCTTTCTGGCACCTTGCGTTAGTTCTAGTGCCGGTAGGCTCCCTGTTGTTCTTGCGACCAACAGCCGACTTCAGTACGAATATTTTGATGGTGGTCGCGCTCTGGGGATTCGTATTCCTCTGCTGGTTTATGGGTGACAGAAGCCGGAAGAAACGCACCAGAACCCCAAGATAAACTGGGGTTCAGACGCGACTGCGTCGGGGGTGGGAAAAGCAGTCCAGGAAGTCCAGCACCTGCTTATCAGCAGCATTCGGGAATGGCCAAGCTCAGGCATTGTGCGGTTTCTGCCTATGCGCCATTCGATATGCTCGCTCGACCTCGTTGTGTAAGCCGCTCGGGCGCGCCTTCCCCTCGCCAACGAAGCTGCACTGAGTGCGGCCGCTCTTGGACTAGGAGGTTGCGAGGAACGGGATGGAGGTTCAGTGCGCCCGATATCGGCCCCGCGACGGAGCCTGGGAGGATTTTGCACCCTCCCCGTACCCTGGCCACTCTTTAGCGTTAAGCGCCAGCTACCAGCTTATTGACGCTTGTGATTTCGTTGTTCCAGACCATCTCGTAGTGGCTCGATTGGATGATCGAGGCGACATGGCGTGGGGTCGTCAGGGCCCAGCAGGTGTTCCCTTCCGAACGAACCGAGTGATAGCGCAGGCCCGGTGCCTTGGAACTCTTCACATCCGTGCCGAGGGCGCGGGAGGCTGCGTAGCTGTCAGGTGCGTAGATCGGGTGCGACAGAGGCAATGTAGTGGCATCGAGCACTCCTACTTCGTCGAACTGGCAAACCAGGCCCCGGAACACGAAGCGCTCATAGTTCAGGCCGTGAACCTTGCTCCAGTACGCTTGCTGGTGGTGCCTCACCTCAGCAATGGCTGTCTCCATGGTGTCGGCCAGATAAAGCATGCCGAACGAACCATCTCCAAAGCGCGACCCGTCAGGGTTTACATGCGTAAACGGCGCTGTCGCATACGAGCAACCATTGATCCCGAACGGGATCTCGCTGCGCGGGATCAGGTTGAGGCTACCCACCTCGTTTTGCAGGCGAGGGTTAGTCAGCGCCTGGACTTCATACAGGACGTCGAACTCATCGGCGCTGGCCACGTCATCGAACAGGGCGATGGGTGGAAACTTCGAGTTCACCAGCCGATACGACTTGATGGACTTGCCACCGCGCAGTGGGCTGAGGCTTGCAGCAGTTACCATTGGGCACCTCGCAGAACATCAATGCGGCGGAAGGTTTCGTACAGCTGGATGAACGATCCACCAGCCATGATATCCAGCGGTGGGCGCCCATCGAAAAACGCATTGTCATTCGGCATCGAGGGGAACCCGTAGACGTTCTCGGGGTTGTCGAAGATCGTGCGTAGGCTTGCATGAATGTTGAGCACGAGGCTGATGCGTTCCATCTGATCGCTATCGAGGCTCAACGCTCGCTGTTCGTCTTTAGCACGCACGTAGGTGCTGCGCGAAATACGCAGGACGCTTTCGATCTGCTTGGAGGTGGCCTGCCACTTTTCCATGATGTTGACGGCTGCGCGCAGCGCAACGGCGCCTCTATCTTTTCCCGAGTTGGTTTTCGTGCTTGCTGCAATGTTCATTACCGTCACTCCGAAAACGTGTCTACGGACACAAATATAGCAATATTTAATCTGTAGATCAAGGAGAGCGGCGAAATTTACATGCTGTTAGGGCGTCGGGTTTCGAATGTTTAAGCGATTAGGGCGCAGTATTCCTACAACGCGCTGCTGGCGCTGGAGTCTAATTGAGGGAGGGAATATGGGGGCGCTGAGGCCCCCAATGATCAAGAGCCTAAGCCGAGCTCTCGTGTGCGGTAGAAGCCCGCGATGCTGCTTACGGTGTAATGTGTGGCTTCGAGTTGGCGCACCCATTCTTCAAGCCGCTCAGGGGTTATGTCGTTCTTCTTGCATACCGTGGCTTCTTTCGTGCCCTTAACCAGGTATGCCCGAAGGGCCTTCACAGCCGTCTCATCGTCCATCCGGCTCAGTTGTAAGAGGCCATCAAAGTGGATTGGATCAACTGCACCAGGTGTAAGGCTTGACACCATGTGGTGAACCTTGGTGATGTCCGAAATTTTCCTGTTGAGCAACGGGCGTGACACGCCGAATGTATCGCTGGCGGTGACCTGCGGCATTTTTCTGACCAGGTGTGCGCGTAGCGCCGCCAATATCTTTTCACCAGAGATATTGGTAAGGCGCACCAAGTGGTCCAGTTCATCATCGGTGAGCCTGCCAGGCTCTAGTTTGCTACTCATAATTCTCTCAATGCCTCGGGCTAGATTCACCCATACCGGTTAACTCTCTCATGCCTACGCGGGAGCCGCAACGGTTAGCTGCGGTTCACCCACTTCCAGTCGCCCGCCTGATCCTCGGCACTCAGGACTACAAGAGATCGTCATCGTCGATCATCGTGCTGCCTGCTGCCTGGTTTCGTTGAATTAAAACTGTCGCGCAGCGTTCCGGCTTGCCCGCTGGCCCCGATCGTGTTGCGCTTTCTGTGAAAGCACTGCCTGTCGAAGCCGCTTCTACAACGCGGC
>Ga0308166_1000729_pt1 | contig 40803 bp, 51 predicted proteins | sample PhyCR2_2_FD_202137 | JGI IMG/M metagenome (GOLD analysis project Ga0308166, IMG submission 202137) | Phyllosphere microbial communities from UC Gill Tract Community Farm, Albany, California, United States - DLSLCC.R2 | ecosystem: Host-associated > Plants > Phyllosphere > Unclassified | place...
TCACCAAACCCCAGGTATGGATGGCCCTGTCCATCGGCGCGATTGGCTTTGCCGGGATGTTCTGCGTATTCAGCTACCTGGCGCCGACCATGCTCGAAGTGACCAAGGTCTCGCCACAGTGGATTCCGTTTGGCCTCGCCGCCTTTGGTATCGGCGGGATTATCGGCAACATTGCCGGTGGCAAGCTGTTTGATCGCATGCAGTTCCGGGCGGTGGGCTTGATATTGGTGTGGTCGATGGCCGTGCTGCTGTTCTTCCCCTTCGCCGCCTCGTCGCTGTGGGGCGTGCTGCTGAGCATGGGACTGGTTGGCACCATGGTTGCGCTGGCAGCACCGTTGCAGATTCGCCTGATGGACATCGCACACGAAGCGCCGAGCTTGGCGGCGGCTTCGAACCATGCGGCGTTCAACCTGGCAAATGCCCTGGGCCCGTGGTTCGGCGGCATGGCCATCACTGCCGGCCTTGGCTGGACCAGCACCGGCTACATCGGCGCCGCAACAGCCCTGGTCGGCCTGGGCCTCTACCTGATTGCCCGCCGCATGAAAGGCGGCCACTAGGTTCGCTGTAGGAGCGAGCTTGCTCGCGAAAATCGCCAACGATAACGCGGGCATCCTGATTCACCACCGCGCCCTCAAGTTTTTCGCGAGCAAGCTCGCTCCTACACGTCACCACTCAAGCGGGCTGCACAACAGCCCAGCGCGACATCAATCATCACGCAACAACCCCGCCCCATACTCCCCGCCCGCTACCAACAAAATTCATCTTGGCAGCTTTGCCGGGGCTATAGTCGCCAAACGCCTGACCACTGAAGATCAAACTGTGGGAGGGGGCTTGCTCCCGATAGCAATGGGTCAGTCAACACACCACTGACTGCCCCCCCTTCAATCATCATGCAACAACCCCGCCCCATACTCCCCATAACTACTCCCCAGCCCACTGCCACCAAAATTCATCTTGGCGGCTTTGCTGGGGCTGTGGTCGCCAAACGCCTGACATCCACCTGAAAAGCACGGGTCACTGCTCACGGCTGGTGAAGATGAACAAGCACTCAACATCAACGTGCCGGTGATCATCACAACTTTCACGAGGTTCGAGATCATGGTTTCAGTTCCCTATGGGCTGGAGGCGCTGGGGTCCTCTCTTGCAGGCAATCGTAGACCTCAACGGCGCAGGGAATTATGAAACTTTGCTGGGGGACAGCATGAGTTCAGGTTGCCGCCTTGGGTAAGGCGGCAGGGATGGTTGTCAGGCTTTGACTGGGGCGGTCACAGGCGCAACTTGCTCCTGGGCTCGGTCAACGAGCAGCGAACTCAACTCGATCAACTGCTGAATGCCCAGGGCGATGGCGCGCTGGGAGTCGTCGAGGTCGAAAGCCAAGGTGGCGGCCATTTCGTTGGCGGATGCCAGGTTTTCGGCGGCGTTGGCCAGGAGGGTTTCGGGGTCGATGGTTGGGTTTACGAGGAATAGGTTGTCGCTTGGGTGTTCGGCAGGTGCAGCGTCGTCGGATGGGGGCAAGTGATGATGGATTGCTCGGTGGGCTGCGGCTTGAAGCTTTGGATCAGAGGATGCCGCGTTTGAAGCATAAGGCGGATTAGGTGTGGCCTTGTACATGGCGAAGCTCCTTTAGCGTTTAAGGAACTGCCTATCTCACTTCCACATGAGGGGTGGCAGCTGTACGCAGGTGTGGAAGACCAGGGCTAAAGGACCCGGCGCACCGAAGTGCCCCGCGCACAGCCGCCGAAACACATGATACAGGCGTAAAAAAACGCCGGTAGGTGTTTGTGACGATTGCGTCTTAGCTTGGTACGGACTTCCACATCCGACCGCTGGTTTTCCAGCGGTTTGGGGAGGTTAGCGAGGGGAGGTCTGAGGGGCAAGCCGAGAAAAGTGTGGGAAACTTCCTAGAGACTTTGATCTACTCCCAGAGCTCGCTCTATCGCTTTATCCGTGGCTCCGATGATGGATTGGAACGCCTAGTTTCGTAGGCCTTGTATTACGTGGCTTGCACGGCATCATAAAAAGCGTCGTACCATTTTTGTACCACTCCCTCCGTAAGACACGAAGGCTTTTTCCACCTACCAGCTTCGCGCATATCCGCTGCTATGCTTCAAGCTTCACGCAAAAGGGCGATATTGATGGCGAACGAATACTCATTGGCGGATGTGTTGGAAAGGATGTATGAAAACCAACTGGCGTTGGAGGCGGCGATAATGGAGCTAGTGTTAAAGACAGAAGAGCATGGCGAATTGACGACTGGTGGGAACGTCCGTGGCTCTCTTCACACGCTTGGTGAGAATTCGGGTCACATTAAGCAAGGCTTAGCCAGGCTGAAGAAGCAGGATCTTCCCTAAACAAATCCGTTGACCGCTGTCCTATAGTCACTATTCAGCGCACGGACAATGTCGCGAGGCTTAAAGCTAATGCTGGCAAAACACGCCCAGCGCACCAGTTGGAAGGATTCCACATGAGAGCGACCGTAGATCTTAAGCTTGCGTACGCCGTTATCGGCAGGCCCCAAAGCGAGGAACCAAGCCAGCTTTATCACAATGTTGATGTGACGATTGAGCAAGTGCAGAGCGGCCGTGATCAGCAACTGATTATCACCTTGCACGAGCCATTGGATGATTTGGCCGATTTCAACCAGGTATGGGTGACAGTTAACGGTCGAGTACAGGAGGGTATAGGCAGACTCGACGCTGGCCGCAACCACATCATCGTTACGCTGTATCGTCAACAAGCCGAATAGAAAGGAACCAACACCGTGTCGCCCGCTGTGCCTACAATGGGCCGTCATCACAAGGAGCGTTACCCATGAGTGAGCAATACGATCCGAGAGGCCGATACGACGTGTTCAACCGCTTGAGCGGGGACAAGATTGGCGAGTTGGTTAAAGGAGTGCTGTATGAAGGTGCACCGGATTTCCGTCAGGAGGTTGGAACCGTGACGTTAGACCAAGGCCTGAGCTTTACACACGAAGGCGCCGTGTTTGATTTGGTGCCACAAGCCAAGGCGTGACCCTCCGCGTGGCCAATAACGCGCCCTGTGTTCCATGGTCCCCATAAAAGACCCGCTCAGGCGGGCTTTTTTGCGCATGGTGGAAATTAGGCTCCGGAAGGCCGATCCACCGCTTACACTGCGCGTGGTTTGAGTGTGGATGCAAAACAATAGAGTGTTTATCCAGACGCCCGCGTCGCCAACTGCAACACTCCCCCCTTTATATCATCACTTTCGTACCACTCGGCCCTTGAGTCAGCCTTGGTCTAGCCGACAAACCACAACCACAGGTTGCGCCACGGTGCTTATCGCCAGTGCCTGTCGCCCCAATCCCAACATCCCCTATGAACGTCAATATCTGACGCTGTGTGAAAGTGTGAGCGCGTGAAAGTAAAGGTAGTGAGCTTGAAAACGGCCCGCCCTAGGCACATCTCGCGTTTTCATGTTGACCCACGGGAAAGAGGTTAGGAGGGTTAGTTTTTGGCCTGGTGCCCTGGAAGCCCTATGTATTATGGCTTTCCGAAGGGTTGGCAAGGTTAGCTTTTCGGTTAGGTCTGGTTATTTCCTAACCTTTATTAGTGTTAAATATTCAATATATTAATTCCTTTAAAAACAGTTAGTTACGAATTGCTAACCTTCAACCTAACCTTAACTAACCCATCAAAGTTAGGTCTCAGGCCCAACAAATACGGGCCTTCCAACCCAATCAACCCCCCTCAAAAAAAAACTAACCTTTTTCCCGAGGCACCTACGGAATCAGCCGTCCATGCGTACTTATCAGCATTGCGCAAAACATCCACCCTCGCAGGGTTCCGCAGGCTTTTGACCACCCCATAACGCCGAGCAGCCCCCCGGCCAGTGCCGCGTTGGGCTGTTTGCAGGGCCGCAGAAAAAACGACCCATTTAGCCCGCAGGCGAGGTGGGGGGACGACGGCGCGCGCCGGGGTATAACAACCTTCTAGCGTGACTGCCGCACCATTTCGGGTCACAAAATCAAAAACCGCGGTGCAACCGTCATCGCACATCAGCCCAGGTCATCGTACTGATGACGCGTCGGGAGTTGTCGAGGGCTCTGGAGCTCGTTTATGAGAAGGGAGAGATGTGGTTGCAGTCGGCTAGGTAGCAGAAAGGAGGGAAATGATAGAAAATCCTCGGATTGTAATACTGCTAGCCAGAGAAATGGTTTTCATAGGCGAACCGTGCAGGGAGGCATAGGAATCAGATGGCCGTATTTCGCGAACAGGCGATCGCAGGCTTCAAGGTACACAAGGGTACGACGCATCCTCCCGGAGGCATAACGACAAGGTGGATTGCTTTTTGTAACGTGAACGTCTGGTCAAGGTCAGATTCCCGTTAAAAAACCTCTACGATCGTCCACAATTACCCCTTAAGTCTCAGCTCAGCTATGGAAATTATGAAAAAGCTCCCCTTCCAGCCTTTTGTCGCAATTGATCTCTTTGCTGGTGGTGGCGGACTGACCCTAGGGTTAAAGCAGGCCGGATTCGTAGTCTCTGCATCCGTCGAAATTGATCCGGTGGCTGCTGCTACATATCAGGCAAATCATATTGAAACTGTAGTTTTCTCGAAAGACATACGAGATGTAAGAGCGGCAGAACTGATTGCGACCTCACCCACCAATACAATTGACCTCATAGCCGCATGCCCGCCTTGCCAAAGCTTTAGCTCACTGACCTCGAAATATAAAAAAGAAGACCATAGAGACAAGTTGATAAATGAGTTCGCAAGGTTAGTAGAAGAAATACGCCCAAAAGTTTTAATGATGGAAAACGTCCCTGGACTTGCCGCAAAAGGCAAAACTTTATTTGATCCTGTCATCGAGAGATTCAAGACTCTTGGCTATCATATTGATTACAAAGTTCTAGAAGTCGCAGACTATGGCGTACCGCAGCGCCGTAAGCGTCTCGTCGTCCTTGGTTGTTTGAATCACCCAATCAAAATCCCGACAGCTACGCATGCAGAAACAGCAAAAAAAGGTTCGAGCCAATATCCTTGGGTGACTGTCAAACGAGCACTGAAAGGAATCAAACCTCCAGTATTACTGAGCCATACCAAGTCAAATGGCGGACCACAGGCTTTCGGGTGGAACGTCTACCGAGACATCAGCCAAATAAACAAGGATCGCTTAAAATCAATACCTGAAGGTGGGGACAGGACTAATATACCTCTTCATTTAAGGCCAAATTGCCACAAGGACGACTTTGGCTTCACGAATGTCTACGGTCGAATGGCTTGGAACAAGCCGTCACCAACCATTACAGGTGGATGTACAACCCCTAGCAAAGGCAGATTTGGACATCCAACCGAGGTTCGAACTATTTCAGTAAGGGAAGCCGCTCGCCTTCAGACGTTCCCCGACAGCTATAAAATAGCCACGGATTATGTGGATAGAGCATGTTTAATTATAGGTAACGCTCTCCCCCCCACATTTGCAAAAAAAATGGCACAGGCGTGTTTAACGGCATTAAACAAGGATAGTTCTGATGACAAATAAGATTTTTAAATTAGAGTTCTCAAACCGAGTAATCGAACATCTAGGCATTAAGTTGTACCAGAACAAGCCTACCAACGTAATCGCTGAGTTTCTTTCTAACAGTTGGGATGGTGACGCGACATCTGTGCATATCGAACTCAAAGCGTCCACCGTGGCGGGAAGTTCTCCAGAGGTGATTATTACGGACAACGGCCGGGGAATGGATCGGGATGAGCTTACAGATCAGTTCTTAATTATTGGCCGCAATAGACGCGGAGCAGAGCCTAAAAGGAAGACAGATGGTGGGCGTCTGCCTATGGGCCGGAAAGGCATAGGAAAGTTAGCGGGATTCGGAATTGCCCGCACGGTAGACGTAATTTCGGTACCCAATCATAAATCTCGAAAAATTGAAGGCCAATCTCAAAAATTTTATTGGCTTCGATTCAAATTAGCGGACCTCTTGAGTAAAGCTAACGCTACAATGAACAATGTTTATGAACCGGAGGTAGTGGCCGACGGTTTAACTATTGATCAGATAAAGACCTTAAAAGATTACCCAATATTTCAAGAAAAACTGAAACACCTCGAAGAGCACGTTGCAAATGGCGAAGGTGGGGTGCTGGTAGCGCTCACAGATACGACGCTGAAAAAAGCGCTTAATACTGACCAAATTCTCCGCGCTATGGGACGGCGGTTCACGGTTACGATGTTAAGATCTGATTTCCAAGTAAAAATTAACGACAAACTGATTGAGCCCGCCGATGCGCTACCCGCGCTCCATGACTTCGGATTTGGATCTTGGGTTGAACCTATTACTGAAACTATTACCGTTAACGGGCAACAAAGAGAGATAAGGTACTGGATAAAGTTTGTTAAGCTTCAAGATTCTGAATGGTCTATCGAAAACGCAGGAGTGGGAATTTATACGCACGGGAAGATTGCGCAAGATAGGCCGTTCTTCTTCGATGTAAAAGGAAAAGAGATTCTTAGCCGATATATTTACGGAGTGATCGAAGCGGACTGGCTAGATGAGCTTCCTAACGATGTTGTTTCTACTGACCGCCGTTCGATAGACTGGGATACTGACGATACCCATGACTTTCATGTCTGGGGTGCAACAAAATTAGGACAATGGCTGGATGCCTTTCGTAAGTGGCGTTCCACTCAACCGAAAACAGCAACTATAAAGCGCATTCGTGAGTTTAATGCTGGCCTTAGTGGCGAAGAGGAAGATGCACTCGCAGAGCTACTAAGCGAGGTTCTCGATAATCTCGATGGCGATGAAGAGGCCAAATCAAAGGCTACTGAAAGCTTTGCAAATGCTTGGATACACGCACCAACGAGAAAGATAACCCAAGAACTCTGGGTTAAAATATTTTCATCAATGAATTCCGACTCAGCGATATTTACCTCTCTTGTGGACAACTTGCGGAAAAGTATGGTACCAGAAGCGATGGGGCTCGCAGTGACAATGTCACAGCGTGTAGCGGCAATTACAGTTTTGACGAAAATGATTCAGGATAGTAAAACTGAAACTCACTTACAGCGTCTAATCGAAACCTTTCCATGGTTACTTGGCCCACAGTGGGAAAGGTTGACGGCGAATCAAAGTATAAGGACATTGGTAGAGCAAAAACATAGCCCGAAAGAAGAATTTGGGGAGTGGAGTCTATCGCAAAAGGACAGTGTCTTGCGTCCAGACTTTGTGTTCCTTAGCGATTCTGGCCGTGAGAGAGAAATTATTGTTTTCGAACTGAAAGGTCCAGAGGCTGGTAAAACGTTGCAGCCAGCAGAATATCAGCAGCTTTCAGATTACCTTCGAATTATCCGGTCAGTATATACCGACCAAAGCATTTCCGTTAAAGGTGTTCTAGTAGGACATGACAAGGGAGGATTCGAGGAGTTCGAGAAAAGAATCACCGTTACAACATGGAGTAAAGTATTGCTTGAAGCACGTGCATTGCACATTGTTTATTTACGCTCGTTGCTGCTGGCCTCAGATCCAAAAGCTAACGATATCAGGCTCCAACAAATTGTAGACTTTGGAGGTAAAGAAACTATTGAGTTGTTAAAAAGATTCGGAGGGATCGAAGACTTCCCCGACATTCTCACCACTACTCTCAACTCTCTTTCCCTGACAGAAGATACTGCGACCAACTTAAATATCGAGTGATGTATTTATTTCCGGATAGGGGCGATCAATTTGTTTCGCCCCTACCAAGCATTTGATATTCCTAAGGCGTTCTCACACAACAAAAAATATTTACTCAAGCACTACTTACTTTCCTAATTAAGTCTTCAAAACGCACTGAGATATCTCGTTTACAAGAGGGGATTTACCTCCCTGTTGTAAGCTCAAACTCTTTGAAGCTAACAACCTCTTCACCCAGCCACTCGTTTACCTGGGCCAGCCTGGCCTGCAACGGCTCCAGCTCGTTGACCGCCCAAACCTCAGCAGCTTCCCGCAACGACCCGAAGCCGCCTGCGTTCTGTGGCACGATGCCCATCAACTGCGGTGGAATGCGCAACGCCGCGAGCAGATCGTCACGGCTGATGTTCTTGATCGAGCTGAATTCGTCCTTAGCGGCGACCTCACTCACCGGGATGAGCTGGATGCCATCCTTCTTACCGGCCGGCGCGTACACAAACAGGTTTCGAAAGTTGCCAGGCCCTTTCGAGTTCTTCAGCGCGGTGCGCAGCGAGTCGATGTCTTCTTCTTTCTGCGCTGCATCGGTCATGTACAAGATGAATCCGGCGTGACTGCCGTTGTTGTAGTACTTGCGGCGGAATAGCGTGGCGCTCTCGTTGAGCAGCGCGCTCTGCAGCGCTGCCAGCCACTCCGGCAACCCATAAATCTCTTGATTGATATCGGCCTCACGTAGGTGGCAAATCGAACCCGGCGCAAATTCGTGCTCGTCCTTCCAGCCGCGCACCTGGTAATAGGTCTCCATGTCGATGCCCCGGCGCATGTACTTCGCCAGCGGAGGCAACAAGCCCATAGTGTTGCGCAGCATGTTGTTGCGCTTTTCCAGGTAGCAGTTGCCGCACCAGAGCCAGTCCAGGGCGAACTGCTCAAAGGCCTGACGGCTCAGGAGCCGGTGAGGAACGAACGTGCGGGCGAGCATGTTGCGCTTGAAGTTGAGGCCGGACTGCAGGTACACGCTGGCGCGCGTCGTCTTGGCTAAGCCATCCATGGACATAGGTGTTTCGAACCAACGCCCATTGGCCCAGCATTCCAGATAGTCGAGGATCTCCCTGCTATCGAGCACAGGCGCCGGGTCACCGAAGGTGAACGCCTCGACCGGGCCGGATTCCGGCGCGAGTACCTCCCCTTCAGCAGTTGGCAGAACGGTGGTCAGTTGGGTTTCGCGCTTACGTCTGCTCATCAGTAGGACTCCATAAATCCGGTATTCGCCGTGGTCTGCCCTTCAAGAGGCTCGTTATGCAGGGCGTGGAAGGTCGCCCACGCCAAGTCGGCATGGCCTGTCTCGTCGGTGCGACCGGCCGTATAAGTGAACTGGCGCCCGGAGGCGGTGACTGTTTTGCGGATAGCCATCAACGACTGCGCCATGTCCGTCCACCCAGCATCGAACTCCAGGCGACCGTTCTTGATGACGTCGTACGCCTTCAACACCAGGCGCGTTTTGACCTCGGGCGAGTAGCTGAACGTGGTGATGTTCGGGAAGAACTGCTTGACCAGCTGCGCAACGCCGGACCCCATGCCCGTGATGTCGATACCGATGTAGGTCACCCAGTAACGCCTGGTGACCTGGCGGATCGCTTCTGCCTGGGCGGCGAAGTCCATGCCCCGGAATTGGTGTCTCTCCAGCACCCGGAACTTGCCGCCAGGGACTGTCGGTGGAGCAATGACCACCAATGCTGCGCTATCGCCGTTCTCGGCCGGGTCATAGCCAACCCAGACCTGGCGATCCCCAAAAGGACGCGCGGCAAACGGTTTGTAGTCCTCGGCCCACAGATCCCAGCTGTCCACCATGCAAGGCTGCAGCATCGCAAGCGGGAAAATGCTGGCCCCATCGTCGATGAACTGGCACATCAGCAAGTTCTGGAAGGCCTCGGCATCGTATTCCTGGCGCAGCTCGTCCAGGTCGAACAGGTCGCATCCACGGTCCTCGGCGTCGAGGATGGTGACGATCTGCCGCCAGACCCGGTCTTCACACAGCCGGCCCTGCTGCAGAGCATCATGAGAGACGTCGATTTTTACCCGTTGCGCCGCCGGCTTGCCTTTGTTGAACCGCTCACCGGTCCAGAACGTATAGGCCTCGTGGGCCATGCTGGAAGGCGTCGAGAAGTAGGTTCGGCGATATTGCTTCTGCATCGCCATGCCGCTGGCGACCTTGTTCAGTTCCTTGAACTTGAACGTCCAGAAAAATTCGTCGAAGTAGAAATTGCCGTGATAGCCCTGGGCCGTCCGAGCGTTAGTACCGAGGAAGTGCAGCTCGGCACCATTACCCAGAATGATCGGGTCACCCGTCAGCTCAACACCGACTACCTCACGGGCAAAGGCCTGAATGTAGGCCTTGAAAATGTGTGCCTGGTTTTTCGAGGCCGACAGGAAAATCTGGTTACGGCCTGTCGTCAGCGCGTCGATCAGCGCTTCACGGGCGAAATAATAGGTCGCGCCGATCTGCCGTGATTTGAGGATTGCACGGGTTCGCTGGTTGCCGGCCTTGTACCAGTCCAACTGATAACCGAAACAGCCGTCGATAAACGCTTCGGTAAGTTTTTCGATGTGTTCTTCGTCGAACTCGTTGCGTTTCGGTGCCTTCTTCGGCCCCTCGTTGCGTTTTGCCAGTTTCGGATTCAACTCGGTTTCGGTGCCGCCGTCGTTGAAGCGCTGGATACGGGCTTGCCGCTCCAGCTGGCGGTGCAAAAGGTCAATTTCCTTGTAGTCGGACCCTGACTTGGGATCTTTCAGGATCAGCTGCACCAAGCGGGCTTCGGTCGCTGCCTGGATGCGTTCCAGCGGCGTCGCCCGGTCCCATTCGTCCCGAGCCTTCCAGCTGTGCAGCGTCTTTTCCTTCTCCCCGATCAGCTCGGCGATCTCGCACACGCGATAGCCCTGCCAGTAAAGGTGCTTGGCATGGCGGCGGTGATCGGTGGGTAGGTCGACGATGGCATTCATGGCGCAGATGCTGCCGCCCGCGCGCGAACAGTTCCCCCTCCGCCCCTTGTAGATCAACGATCTACAACAGCGCCTCGTTGCCCGTCGCGCCCGCGCTCAACAACATGCGCTCATCGCCAAGGCAGACTGCCACCGCACTGAGGGATTCACGCATGGCCGGCAAAACCGACAACCCAGCCAAGAAACAACGTTCCAAGTTCTTCCGCGTCGCCGTTGAAGGCGCCACCACCGATGGTCGCCAGATCGAACGCCAATGGCTGGTCGACGCTGCCGAGACCTACAGCCAGAACACCTACGGTGCGCGGGTTTGGATTGAGCACATGCGCAGCTTGCTGCCGGACAGCCCTTTCCGAGCCTACGGCGATGTGGTCGCGCTCAAGACTGAGGAAGTCGAGATTGCCGGGGCCAAAAAATTGGCCTTGTTCGCGCAAATCGAACCGACCTCCGACCTGATCGCTATGAACAAAGCACGGCAGAAGCTGTACACCAGCATCGAGATTCGGCCGAAATTCGCCGACACCGGCCGCGCCTATTTGGACGGCATCGCCGTTACCGATACCCCGGCCAGCCTGGGCACTGAGATGCTGACGTTCAGCGCCCAGCACCCGGACATGAACCCGCTGACCAGTCGCAAACGCGATCCCGGCAACCTCTTCTCTGAGGTCGTCGAGATTGAACTTGAGTTCGAAGAAGTTGAGGACGAAAGCGGCAAAGTCGCAGGCCTGTTTAGCCGCGTTCTCGACCTACTCGGTAAGAGCAAGGACAAGGAAGGCAAGGACGCCGCTCTATTCACTGAACTCGGCGAGGCTGTTGAAGCCATGGCCGAGCATGTCGCCGGTCAAGGCGAAGCCTTCAGCGCCGAAAAAACCGCCCGCGAAAAGCTGCAGACCGCTCACGAGAAGCTGTCTGCCGACTTCACGGCATTGGTTCAACAGCTCGAAAAAACCCCGGACACCACCGGCCAGAAACCGCAGTACTCCGTTCGCCCGCCGGCTACGGGCGGTGACGGCGCACTCGTCACCGACTGCTGATCCAGATCACGGACAACACCCAGCCAAGGAACATCGGAGAACACCATGCGTAACGATACTCGCGTTCTTTTCAACGCTTACCTGCAACAACTCGCCCAATTACACGGCGTGAGCGACGTCACCACCAAATTCACAGCCGCTCCCTCCGTTGCCCAGACGTTGGAAACCCGTATGCAGGAGTCGAGCGCGTTTCTCAGCTCGATCAACGTGTATGGCGTGTCCGAGCAATCGGGCGAAAAAATCGGTATTGGCATCGACGGCACAATCGCCGGCACCACCGATACCACTCAGCAAGACCGCGAGCCGCGTGATCCTACCGGCCTGGACAACCGTGGGTACACCTGCACCCAAACCAACTTCGATACCGGCCTGCGTTACCAGAAGCTGGATCAATGGGCCAAGTTCAAAGACTTCCAGGCGCGTATCCGTGACGCCATCATCCGGGCTCAGGCGCTTAACCGGATCATGATTGGCTGGAACGGGACCAGCCGTGCGGCGACCTCCAAACCGGACATCAACAAGCTGCTGCAAGACGTCAACGTCGGATGGCTGCAAAAGATGCGCTTGGAAAACCCCGCGCGCGTTATGAAAGAAGTCGTCGACGGCAGCGGCAAGATTCAGATCGGCGCGGGCAAAGACTTCGAAAACATCGACGCCCTGGTCGTCAGCATGGTCAACGAGTTCATCGAGCCCTGGTACCAGGAAGACACTGACCTGGTGGTGATCTGCGGACGCCAGCTGCTGGCCGACAAGTACTTCCCGATCATCAACAAGACCCAAGCGCCAACCGAAATGCTCGCGGCCGATATCGTCACCAGCCAGAAGCGCATCGGCAACCTGCCAGCGGTGCGAGTGCCTCACTTCCCGCCGAACGGCCTGCTGGTCACCCGACTCGACAACCTGTCGATCTACTGGCAGGAAGGCACCCGCCGCCGCACGGTGGTGGATAACGCCAAACGCGACCGTATCGAAAACTACGAGTCGGTCAATGAAAGCTATGTGATTGAAGACCTGGGCTGCGCTGCCATGGCCGAAAACATCACCCTGAACTAAGGCGCGCGACCATGACCAATCCTTGCCGCCGTCACTTCCAGCGCGTCACAGCAGCCGTTGCAGCGGCCGCTGTGGCCGGCCCAGCCATGACCATGGAAGGTTCCACTGTTTACGAACTGCATCTGGCAAAGCTTCAGCAGGACTACTTGCGCCTGAAACAGGTGCAGTCCACCGAGGGCAAAGCAGAACTGAAGAAGCAATTGCTGCCTGAGTACGTCCCGTACGTGGAAGGTGTTCTCGCCGAGGGCAAAGGCGCGCAGGACCAGGTGCTGACCACCTTGATGGTTTGGCGGATGGATGCCGGCGACTTTGCCGGCGCCTTGGACATTGCCGAGTACGTCATCCAGCACGCATTGCTCATGCCTGACCGCTTCGAACGCACTACCGGCACCATCGTTGCCGAAGAAATTGCCGAAGTCGCCCTGAAGGCGCAGAAGGCCGGTGGCACGTTCGACGTGAAGCTGCTGCTGCGCACTGAGCAAATCGCGGGTGAAGAAGACATGCCCGACCAGGCTAAAGCCAAGCTGCATCTGGCCCTGGGCAAAGCTTTCGCGGAGATGGTTTCGGACGACGACACGTCGGAAAGCAAGGTGGCCGCCCTGTGTCACCTGGAGTCGTCGAAAAAATATCTGTCCCGAGCAATCGAGCTGAACACCAACTGCGGTGGCAAGAAGGATTTGGAGCGCGTCGAGCGTCTCCTCAAAAAATACGCTGCTCCAGCAGCTAACTGAGCGTCCCCACGCACCCCGCCGGCTCGGGGCGGATCGGCCAGGCCGCTCCTCCTGAACGTGAAGCCCCGACCACCGGCGATCTATTTTCGAGTGCAGTCTCATGAGCGCATTTGTTGCCAGCGGCACCGTCGCCAGCGGCCACATAAACACCGACCCGTTCTGGCCGTCGATTGATCTGGACAACCTGCGGGCCACCCTGCGCATCGACTCCAGTGTCACCCCGGCCCGCCTGGAAACCGCCGTAATCGCCGCTGCCATCAACCTCAACCGCGAACTGAGTGACTGGCGCAATGCTCAACAGGCGGCTGGCTACGCCACGCTGGCAGACGTCCCAGGTGATCGGATCAAGGACGTATCGGTAAAGGCCCACCTCTACCGTCGTGCCATCGAAGCCGGTACCGGTGCCGAGGTGTGCGAGCGTTACCGCGACTACAGCGCCACCAACTCCGGCAATGCCAAGGCCGAAGAGACTGCACCCACTATCGACGACTACCGCCGCGACCTGCGCTGGGCAGTCCGCGATTTTCTCGGAAAAAACCGCACCACCGTGGAGCTGATCTGATGCCCGTCACCATCCGCGCCAATCAAAACGAAACCGTCGACGCGCTGTGTTGGCGGTATTACGGCCGAACCGCGGGCGTCACCGAAGCGGTGCTACAGGCGAACCCCGGCCTGGCCGATCACGGCCCCATCTTGCCGCACGGCCTCCCCGTCAACATGCCCGAAGCCCAGACCAGCGCGCCCCAGCGGCAGATGGTGAACCTATGGGACTGACTCCCTGCAACCAAGGAAACCCACACCATGGCTGATCCGACTTCCAGCGCCGTGACCGGCCTGCTTATGGGCCTGGGCCTGGCAACTGTGACGCCGATTATCGACGGCGAGGCGCTGTTTGGCGCAATTCTCGGCGCGTGGCTGGTGACCAGCACCAAGCATGACCTCAAGGTCTGGCAGCGGCTGGGCTCGCTGTTTCTGTCGGCCGGCGTGGGCTATCTGTTCGCGCCGATGGCCTTGCAGGCCATCCCGTTCATCACCAGCGGCGGCGGTGCATTCCTCTGCGCCCTGGTAGTCATTCCGATCAGCATCAAGCTGATGGTGTGGGTGGAGAAAGCGGACATCTGGGACATCTGGCGTCGCATCCGAGGGGGCAGCTGACATGCCAAACATCGAGCTGGCCGTGCAACTGATCACGGCAATCGCCTACTTGCTGAGCGCCTTCCGGTTGGCCTGCTACACCCGAGGCGCATCCCGGTACCGGCGCAGCATCTCACTACTCGCCAGCCTCTTCGGCTCCGCGCTGTGCATCTGCGGCCTGGAAATACTGCTGTACCGCCAGCCCACCAGCCTCTGGCAAGCCGTCTCCATCGTATTGCTCTGCACACTGATTTTCCGTTCACGCGGCAACGTCGCCGCCCTGCTGAGGCCCAGCGCATGACCACCACCCTTCGCCACGGCGACCGCTCGCAGGCGGTGCTTATCCTGCAAAAGAACCTCAACAGGCACGGCGCCAAACTGGTGCCTGACGGCCACTATGGTGACGCTACAGAGACGGCTGTTCGTGCGTACCAGGTGAAAGTTGGTCTGGTAGCCGATGGTGTTGCAGGTACCAAGACCCAGGCCAACCTGGCCGGCGGCGACTGCGCCCAGTTGCTGCGCAATAGCGACCTGGTGGCCGCAGCCGAACGCCTGGACGTGCCGCTGGCAAGCATCTACGCGGTCAACGAAGTCGAGTCCAAGGGCAAAGGCTTCCTCGACAACGGCAAGCCGGTGATCCTGTTCGAACGGCACGTTATGTACCGCCAGCTCGCCAAGGTTCGACAGACGGGTGATGACCCCGCAGAGATCAAACGCCATGCCGACGAACTCGCCGCGACCAACCCCGCCCTGGTCAACCCGAAGGCCGGTGGCTATATCGGCGGTACCGCCGAGCACCAACGCCTAGTCATGGCCCGCCTGATCGACGACACGGCCGCACTTGAATCCGCCTCCTGGGGCGCTTTCCAGATCATGGGTTATCACTGGGGGCGCCTTGGCTACGCGAGCGTGCACGCCTTCGTGGCGGCGATGAGTGCCGGCGAATCTCAGCAGTTCGACGCCTTCACCCGTTTCATTGAAACCGACCCGGTGCTGCACAAGGCGCTGAAAGCCCGCAAATGGGCCGAGTTTGCCCGGCTCTACAACGGGCCTGACTACCTGAGAAATCTTTATGACACCAAGCTCCAGCGCGCCTATGAACGGCACGCTGGCTGTGAATGCGGACAGGGGGTGGCGGCATGATCGACTTTGAAGCGGTGAAGAAACTGCGAGTACGGGACGGGGATCTTCTAGTAGTGCCGGATTCGACCGACCAAGCAGACATGGAACGGCTGGGCGAGTGCATCCGGTTGATGAACAACGCCAGAGCCGTAATTGTTCGCGGCCCGCTAAAGCTGCTTGACGACGCCACCATGAACAAACTCGGCTGGTACCGCGCATGAATCAAAAACCCGCCTACCTCGAAATATCACCTCGCCAAACAGGCAAAACCAAACGCCTGGTCCAGTTTGCTAACGAACTTTATGGTCAGGGTAGGACTGTAATTTTTGTCACTCCCCTTGCTAACTGCGAGCTTGGCTTGGCACCGGGTGTCATTGTTCTTTCAGATGGTAAAAACCCTCCTCCCGGTACCGATATCGGGCGCGCAGTCTGGTTTTATGACGAGTTCGACTGGCTGAAGTCAACCAAGATTCGGGCCGGAGCTTACTACGCAACAACTGCAAAGAAGGTAAGACAGCTCGGGGTCGACACCCCGGAAAATGACTTGCTGCTGAGACTGATAGAACTCAATAACCTGCACTTTCAACGGCACTTCTGGTTTTTCGGTCTGAAGCCAGACAGTTGGTTGGCTGAGTGCAGAGCCACCTACACCCCCGAGGAGTTCCGCGCATTTATCTTGGGCGAGTTCCTGTCATGAACACCCTGCGCCAGGCCCTGTACGGCATTGCCCTGCTCGGTGCCCTGGCCCTGATGATCTGGGGCCAGCAACAGCGCATTAACACCGCCCAAAGCCAAACAGACCTGGCAAAGAGCGCGGCCAAGACGGCTCGCGAAGACGCCGACCGCAATCTGGCGACCGTCAACACTCTCACGATCACCCTGCAGCAGGAGCGCGAAACCCAGTCAGCTCTGCGCGCCCAGCAGGACCAGTTGCGCCAGGCCCTGGCAAAGCGCGCACGAACCATAGAGGAACTGAAACGTGAAAACGACGAACTGCGCGACTGGGCTGCTCAGCCTTTGCCTGATGTTGCTCGCCGGCTGCGTGAACGCCCCGCCCTCACCGGCGCCGCAGCTTACCGTGACTGGCTGTCCGGCCGTGGTGCCGTGCCGGCTGCCAGCGACAAGCCCAGCCAATAACGGCGACCTACTCACCGACTCAGACCGCGCCGAAGCCGCCTGGGCCGATTGCGCCGCCCAGGTCGACATGGTCTACAAACACCAGCAGGCCCACCCATGAACAAGCCCGAAAGCCTCCGCGCTCACCTGTTGGTCACCGTAGCCGGGTTACAGAACAACCCCGACCGGTTGTTGATCTTCATTGATAACGGCAAGGTCCGCTGCACCGCTGCGGCAACCCTTTCTTTTGAGTACAGCTACGATCTGCAGATCATTTTGACTGCCTTCGCGGGTCATCCTGACAGCGTGATGCTGCCCGTACTGGGGTGGATCAGCATCAACCAACCGGAGCTGCTCGAAAGCTACGAAAAAATGCAGAACGGTATTCAGTTCGAAGCCGACATTCTCGATAAAGACAAGGTAGATCTCGGCCTTACATTGCGTTTAACAGAGCGGGTGGTGGTAGGCACGGATGCTCAAGGCAACACGACCGTGAAGCATGCCGGCGAGCCGCAGCGAGTGACGGGTTACCTCGATCCGAACTGGGTACCAGGTTCCCAGGGCAACGCCAGCGAATGGGTAGTACCTGATGACAAATAAGCTGGAAGCCCTGGAGACCTGGGCGTCCGGCCTGCTGGAGCAACTCCAGCCAGCCGCCCGCAATCAACTCGCCCGCTCCATCGGCCAGGAACTGCGGCGCAGCCAACAAAAACGGGTACTGACACAGCAAAACCCGGATGGCAGCAAGTTCGCTCTACGGAAAAAGCGGGACTTGCGCGGCAAACAAGGCCGCATACGGCGCAAGGTTGAGATGTTCAAAAAGCTGCGTACCGCGACTTACATGAAAGCCCGAGGCGACAGCAACGCCGTGACCGTGGGTTTCACCGGGCGGATCTCCCGCATCGCCAGGGTTCACCAATTCGGATTGAAGGACCGTGCGGAGCGTGACGCGCCCGAAGTGCGCTACGAACAACGTGAATTACTGGGCTTTACGGACGAAGACCTCGATTTGATCCGCGACAGCTTGTTGGCTCACCTGACACTGTAGATCCCCTTCCTACAAGGCGCCGAAGCTGCGCCCGCACGCGCGTGGCGCCACCATCGGCGCCATGAACGACTTAGCCGCCCTCGCCCGCCTGCTCGAAAACCTCATCCGCTTCGGCGTCATCGCCGCCGTGCAGATGGAGCCCCCGCGCGTGCAGGTAACAACCGGAAAGCTGACCACCGCCTGGCTTCCCTGGCTCGCATTGCGCGCCGGAGCTGACCGCGAATGGGACCCGCCCACTATCGGCGAACAGGTGATCTTGCTCAGCCCATCGGGCCAGCTCGCCAACGGGATCGCCGTGACTGGCGTATTCAGTGACCTCGTCCCGGCCAACGGCAACCGCGCCGGCCTGCACCGTCGCACCTACTCGGACGGCACGGTGATCGAGTACGACAGCGTTGCCCACCACCTCAACGCCACATTGGCCGACGGCGGCACCACCAACCTGATCAGCAGCGGCGGCATCAACCTGGTCGGCGACATCACGCACAAAGGCGACTACAACCAAACCGGCAATCAGACCGTCACCGGTCGGGTTGACGTTTCGATTGACGTGGTTGCAGCAGGCGTCAGCTTGGTCACACACCCGCACGGCGGCGTCAAGGCCGGCGGCGACCAGTCGGGAGTGCCCATTCCATCATGAACCGACATAGCGGCGGCGCCATCAGCGAGCGCGAGCACATCAGTCAGGCGATCACCGACATTCTCACCACCCGGATTGGCACGCGTGTAATGCGCCGCGAATACGGCAGCCTGGTACCAGAGCTGGTGGACCACCCCTTCAACGACGTCAACCGTCTGCGCGTTTACGCCGCCACGGTCATGGCCCTTATGCGCTGGGAAACCCGCATCAGCCTGAGCCGTGTGCAGTTCGCGGGAGCGAACATGCAGGGCCAGGCCTCGATTGATCTGGAGGGCACGGTGGTGGACACCAATGAGCCGCTGAGCCTCAGCGTGCCGCTGCAGCTGGGAGGAAGTGTATGAACAGTTTCGCCGCCATTGACCTCAGCCAGCTGCCGCCGCCGCAGATCGTCGAGCAAATTGACTTCGAACTGATCCTGGCTGAACGAAGGGCCTACATGATCAGCTTGTGGCCGGTCGAAGAGCAGGCCCAAATCGCGGCCCGCCTGGCAAAAGATTCGGAGCCACTGACCAAGTTGCTACAGGAAAACGCCTACCGCGAGACCGTGTGGCGTCAACGGGTCAACGAAGCGTCGCTTGCCAACCTGCTCGCCACCGCTCGCGGTACGGACTTGGAACAACTGGCGGGCAATTTCAATGTGAAAAAGTTGGTCATTCAAGAGGGCAATCCATCGGCCGTGCCGCCTGTGGCACAGCTCATGGAGAGCGACGAAAGCCTGCGGGAGCGTGCGCAAATGGCCTGGGAAGGCTTGAGCACCGCCGGCCCACGCAACAGCTACATCTTCCATGCTCGGGCTGCGGACGGTCGCGTAGCCGACGCAACCGCCGAAAGCCCCTCGCCTGCCGTCGCCGTGGTCACGGTTCAGTCATTGCTGGGCGATGGCACGGCGCCCGCCGAGCTGCTTGCCGTCGTCAACGCTTACCTGAGCGACGATGACCGCCGGCCGGTGGCTGACCGTCTCACCGTCCAGGGCGCGCAGATCCTGAATTACCAGGTCAAGGCCAAGCTCTATTTACTGTCGAGCGGCCCGGAGTCGGAACCTATCCTGGCTGTCGCACAACAGCGCCTGCTGGCCTACGTTCATCAACGGCGCCGCTTGGGCATGGAGGTCTCGGAATCGGCCTTACACGCCGCGCTCCACGTCGAAGGTGTGCGCAAGGTAGAACTCGAAGGCTGGGTGGACATTGTCGCGACCAAGGCTCAAGCGCCCTATTGCACCGGCATCACATTGAGCCGAGGCGTTGAGTAATGAGTCGTCAGCAGCTGTTACCGGGTAACGATACGCCGTTAGAGCGCCGTGCGGCGCAGGCACTCGCACAGATTGAGCGCGTGCCTATTCCCTTGCGACAGCTCTGCAACCCGGACACCTGCCCCGTCGACCTGTTGCCCTATCTCGCTTGGGCTTTCTCGGTAGATCGCTGGGACAGCAAATGGACGGAGGCCGCGAAGCGCGCAGCCATTCGCTCATCGCACTACGTCCATTCGCGCAAAGGCACCATCGGCGCTCTGCGCCGCGTAGTGGAGCCGCTCGGCTACCTGATCGAGGTACTGGAGTGGTGGCAAACCACACCGAACGGCGTACCGGGCACGTTTGCAATCAAGGTGGGCGTACTGGAAACCGGTATCACCGAGGAAATGTACCAAGAGCTGACCTGGCTTATTGACGACGCTAGGCCAGTCACGCGCCACCTGACCGGCCTGGCCATCAGCCTCGAAACCACGGGCGGCATCAACATTTTCGCCAGCACTTACGACGGCGATGAAATCGACGTCTATCCGCCAGTCCTTCGCGACATCGTCACCACAGGCGTGATCCGCGCACCTGGGCGCGAACACAGCATCGACACCCTCGACGTTTATCCGCCAGTACCAGGGGTTATCAACCTCACGTGCTACATCGGCGCCGCTGGCCGGGAACACTCCATCGACACACTGGACATCTACCCATGATCGATTCCAACTCTCAGTTCTTTGCGATTCTCACCGCTGTCGGTGAAGCCAAACAGGCCAATGCCGACGCGCTGGGCATACCCTGGAAACTCACCGAAATGGGCGTGGGTGATGCGAACGAAACCAACCCAATTCCAGATCGAAACCAGAAAAAGCTGATCAACGAGCGCCGCCGTCGCCAGTTAAACAAGCTGTCGATCGATCCGGCCAATGCCAATATCCTCATCGCCGAACAGATCATCCCGGCTGACGAAGGTGGATGGTGGATCCGAGAAATCGGACTATACGACGCCGACGGTGACCTAGTTGCCGTGGCGAACTGCGCGCCCAGCTACAAACCGCTGATGTCCCAGGGCTCCGGCCGGACGCAGGTGGTGCGCATGAACTTCATCGTGTCCAGCGCTGCAAATGTTGTGCTGATGATCGATCCGGCGGTGGTGCTCGCCACTCGCAAGTTCGTGACTGAATCAATCACGGATGCCATCAATCAGCAGGACGTGAAACAGTCAGTGCTGGTGGCAACCACCGCTCCTATTGTTCTGGCGGGAGCGCAGACCATTGACGGAGTAGCCGTGCCGGTGGGCTCACGGGTGTTGGTAAAAGACCAGGCCCAGGGTAAAGACAACGGTTTGTACCTGACCACCGCCGACATTTGGACGCGCACGACGGATGCCGATATCGGCAGCGAGGTGACCCCTGGTTTGTTGGTCCACGTCGAACGCGGCGCAGCAAATGGCGACACGCTCTGGCACCTGATCACTGACGCGCCCATCGTCCTGGGCACGACGCCTCTAACGTTCCAGTGGGCAGGAGGGCAGAACGCGCCAACGCCGCCGGTTAATGACCGCTCTAAACGGGTAACCAACACCGAGGCAGTGCGAAACCAAATCGAGAGCGCGCTCCAGCAGTACCCGGTGCACGTCTTCCGCAAGAACCGGCTGATCAATGGCGCGTTCCAGATTTGGCAGCGAGGCAAGTCAGGCGTCGTTGGAAAAGCCAACGGTGACCCCGAAAGCTTGTTCGGCCCGGACCGCTGGATGATTTACAGTCCAAAGAACGCCACCTGCAATTGGAGCCAACTGCCGCTCGAGCAGGACGCCAATATCAACGAAGCAAAGTTTGCCCTGAGACTCTCGCGGCAAGGTGAAGGCAATGGCTGGAATCTCAGTCAGCGCATCGAGAACGTCGAAACATTGGCCGGCGGGAAGGTCACCGTCTCGTTTTATATGAAAACCAGCGTTCCACATACGTGTGCGGTGATTCTTCGCCAGAACTTCGGGGTCAACTCTACCGAGCCGAACGTCGATGTCGGCACATCGGTGGAGTTGACGACGGTATACAAAAAATACGTCGTTACCCTCGACCTGGGCGGCGTTGTGAACAAGAACAAGGGCGTCGCGAACGACTTCCTGGAAGTTATCTTGGCCAGCGGAGGAACCGGTGCCTACTACACCGACATTACCAACGTCCAGATCGAGTCCGGCAGCGTGGCGACGCCTTACGATTACAGGACGCACCAGGAGGAGTACCGCGCATGCCTGCGCTACTTCGAAAAGTCTTTCCTGCAGGATCACCCTTTGAAATCCAACAACGGTCCGGGGACCTGTATTGCCACCTTCACGCAATCCGCAGCAGCACAGGCCTCGCAGTCAGCCCTGCGTATGGACTTCCGAGAAGTGAAGCGCGTTGTTCCTACGCTGAAGCTGTTTTCACCTGGTGAAAGCTCGTCGGAGATCTGGGCACAGTCGGCCGTAAAACCCTGCACTCTGACGAATATCCAAAGCTTGTGGTCGACAGGCTTTTCGCTTTCATGCCTACCACCGGCAGGGTCTATCCCTGGCTATACCCTACAAATCGAGTGGACCGCCGACGCGGAACTTTGAGGTGACGACTATGAATGCAACCGTGTACAGATTCACCCCAGCCGGCGTCCGTCGAATGAGTGACCATGTGTTCATCCCGGAAGATATGGGCAACAAGGACTGGGTGGCGTACTTGGAGTGGGTAGCCGATGGTGGGCAAACATTGCCCAAGTCGACCGTTGAAGAAGCGGCCAATGAAGAGCGGCGATGGCGAGACCTGGAACTTCAAGGCGTAGCGTGGCTGCGTGAACGCCACCGGGATCAGGCCGAGCTGGGTTCAGACACAACGCTCAGTGCCGACCAATACAGCGAACTGCTGACCTACATGCAGCAACTGCGCGACTGGCCCCAATCTGTCAGCTTTCCTGATTCCAGCAAGCGCCCAGTACCGCCAGACTGGATCAAGGACCAGGTTCAATAAAACTCCCCCTGTAAACGCGGCCCCTACAAGGTGCCGCGCTCGCCCAGCCGGCGCGCGCGCGGCAACCTCTGCACTGTCATTCCATCACAGCGCAGGCATAACCCATGGCCGATTATCTCCACGGCGTGCGGGTCATCGAACTCAACGACGGCACCCGCCCCATTCGCACTATTCCCACCGCAGTTATCGGCATGGTTTGCACGGCTGAAGATGCGGACCCTCTCGTTTTCCCCCTGGACACGCCCGTCCTGCTCACCAACGTGCAGACCGCCGTGGGCAAAGCCGGCGTAAAGGGCACCCTGGCCGCGAGCCTGCAAGGCATCGCCGACCAGACCAAGGCCTACGTCATCGTGGTACGGGTCAAGGAAGGTGCCGACGAAGCGGCCACCACCAGCGCCCTGATCGGCGGCACCACACCGACCGGCCAGTACACCGGCATGAAAGCCCTGCTCGCCGCCAAGTCCCGCGTGGGCATGACGCCGCGCATTCTCGGCGTGCCTGGCCTGGACAGTTTGCCGGTGGCCACCGCCCTCGGCGCCATCGCCAAAGACCTTCGCGCCTTTGCTTACGTCAGCGCCTGGGGCTGCAAAACCAAGGAAGAGGTAGTCGCTTACCGCGCGAACTTCGGCGCCCGCGAGATGATGGTGATTTGGCCGGACTTTCAAAACTGGGACACCGTCGCCAACAAGACCACCACCGCCTCGGCCGTGGCCCGTGCGCTTGGCCTGCGCGCCAAGATCGATCAGGAGACAGGCTGGCATAAAACCCTGTCCAACGTGGCCGTCAGCGGCGTGACTGGTATCAGCGCCGACGTGTTCTGGGATCTGCAAAACCCGGCCACGGACGCGAACTACCTCAACAGCAACGACGTCACCACCCTGATCAACGCCAACGGCTTCCGCTTCTGGGGTAGCCGCACCTGCAGCGATGACCCGTTGTTCGCCTTCGAAAACTACACCCGCACCGCGCAAATCATCGCGGACACCATGGGCGAAGCACACATGTGGGCTATCGACAGGCCTATGCACGCCTCCCTGGTACGCGACCTGGTCGAAGGCGTGAACGCCAAAATGCGCGAGCTGAAGTCCCAGGGCTATCTGATCGGCGGCAGCTGCTGGTATCCCGACGACGTCAACACCAAGGACACCCTCAAGGCCGGCAAGCTCTGGGTGGATTACGACTACACCCCCGTGCCACCGCTTGAAGACCTCACCTTCCGCCAGCGAATCACCGACCGCTACCTGATCGACTTCGCCAAGGGCATCAACAGCTAAACCGGGCCTCCCCGCGAGGGGAGTTCACCCTGAACACGTATCCCGGAGAACACCGCCATGGCAATGCCTCGCAAACTCAAAAACCTGAACCTGTTCAATGACGGCAACAGCTACCTCGGCTTGGTGAAGTCCCTCACCCTGCCCTCCCTCGGCCGCAAGATGGAAGCCTATCGCGGCGGCGGCATGAACGGCCCGGTCAAGGCTGACCTGGGCATGTCCGACGACGGCATCCAGTTCGAATGGAAAACCGGTGGCCTCGATCTGATCTCTCTGCGCCAGTTCGGCGCCGTCAGTGCTAACAGCGTAGCCCTGCGCTTCTCTGGCCCTTACCAGCAAGACGACACCAACGAAGTCAGCAACGTGGAAGTGGTCGTGCGTGGCCGCCACGAAACCATCGAGATGGGTGACGCCCAGCCCGGTGAGGACACCGAGCACTCCATGACCACCACCTGCAGCTACTACAAGCTGACCGTGGACGGCGAAGAAATCATCGAGATCGACCTGCTCAACTTCGTCGAGAAGGTCAACGGCGTGGACATGCTGGAGAAGCACCGCACCGCCATGGGCATCTGACCCACCCCTCAATCGAGCCTCACCCTTTAATCACCAGGAGCAACTCCCATGAAGAACGAAACCACCGAACAGCCCGACGTGCAGCAGCTGGCCGACAACAACACCGTCACCCTCGACACGCCAATTCGTCGCGGCACCACCAGCATCGAAAGCATCACCCTGCGCAAGCCGAACTCCGGCGAGTTGCGCGGCGTGAGCCTGGTGGAGTTGCTGCAGATGGACGTCGGCAGCTTGATCAAGGTTCTGCCGCGCATCAGCTCGCCGAGCATCACTGCCGTCGAAGTCGCCGGCATGGACCCGGCCGACCTGCTGGCCTTGAGCAGCAAGATCTCTGGTTTTTTGTTGCAGAAGTCGGCGATGACGGATGCATCCCTCGTCGCGTAGAGGACGCCATGGCCGATCTGGCCGTGGTTTTTCACTGGGCACCGGCTGATATGGATCGGCTGGGCCTGCAAGACCTGATGGACTGGCGGGAGCGCGCCAGGGTGCGGAGTTCCAACGATGGGGAATGATTTGAGACTTCAGGTGCTGCTCAGCGCCATTGATAAGGCCACAGGTCCCCTGAACAAAATCACGGGCGGCAGCAAGGAAACAGCCCGCGCCCTCAAAGCCGCCCGTGACCGCCTGAAAGAACTCAACACCCAGCAACGCGACGTCAGTGCCTGGCGTGAACTGCAGGCCGCAACCCGCGCAACATCCGAGGCGCTCGCCGCCAACAACACCAAGGTAGGCGAACTCGCCCGCGAGACGGCCAAAGTCCGGCAGCAGCTCGCACCGACCCAGGCGCTGTTCGACAAGTCCCGGCAGAAGGTTGACGCGCTCAAAACCAGTCAGACCGACCTCAAGCGTGAACTCACCGGGACACGCAATGCCCTGGGGTTGATGAGCGACGAACACCGCCAATCCGCTAGCCAGATCGCCGCGCTCAACGCTGTGATGCAGAAGGGCAATGCCCTGACCCGAGCGCAGCATGACGAATACACCCGCCTCACAGCCGCCCAGCGGGAGCGCAAGACCCAGCTGGACCAGCTCGCAGCCAAGGAAAAGACTCTGGCTGACCGGTTCACCCTGAACAACGCGCAGTTGCGCACCAGTCGGGCGGGCCATGCCAGTCTGCGCGACGAGATCCGCCGCCTGGAAACCCCGTTCAAGGACCAGCTCGCGCTGCTGAAACAGCACACCGCCGAGTCGAAACGCTTGGGCGAGCAGTACGGCCAGCAGCAAGTAAAACTCGGCAACCTCGGCGTGCAGCTTAAAAACGCCGGCATCAGCACCAATGCCCTGGGCGCACACGAGTTGAAGCTCAAGCGCGATATCGACACCGCCACCCAGGCCATGAAATTGCAGATGGACCATCTGGATGCGTTGAAGCGCAAGCAGGACAGCCTGGCGAAAGCGCGTGCCGCCTACGATAAAACCCAGAGTTTGGCCGGCAGTGTTGCTGTGTCTGGTGCCGCCGGGCTTGGCGTGGGGTACGCCGCCAGCCGGCCCGTGGTGTCGGCAATCAAAGCCTTTGCCCCGAATGAGGACTCTGCCACGCAGCTCAAGGTGTCGATGATGGACGACACCGGCAAGGTTTCCGCCGACTTCCAGAAGATCACGGACCTGGCCACCAATCTTGGCGACCGGCTGCCAGGTACCACGGCCGACTTCCAGAACATGATGACGATGCTTCGACGGCAGGGCATCAGTGCCCAAAGCATCCTGGGCGGCACCGGGGAGGCAGCAGCATATCTCGGTGTGCAAATGAAGATGGAAGCCACTGAGGCGGCTGAGTTTGCCGCCAAAATGCAGGACGCCACGCGGACCACTGAAAAAGACATGATGGGGCTCATGGACACCATCCAGCGTGGTTTCTACGCCGGTATGGATCCGAGCAACATGATGCAGGGGTTCAGCAAAATTTCACCTGTCATGGACGTCATCAAGAAGTCGGGCATCGACGCGGCCAAGGAACTCGCCCCGCTGCTGATCATGATGGACCAGGCCAGTATGGACGGCAGTTCAGCAGGTAACGCTTTCCGTAAGATTTTCCAGGCGGGGTTGAATCAGGACAAAGTCGACAAAGCGAATGGAGTGCTCGCGAAAAAAGGGATGTCGCTAAAATTCACTGATGAGAACGGCAATTTTTCCGGTCTGGAAAATCTGTATGCGCAAATTGAGAAGCTAAAAGCGCTGAACGATATAGAGCGTACGGAAGTAAAAAGGACGTTATTCGGGGATGACGCAGAAACGATGTCCACGCTGGACGTCATGATGAACAAGGGGCTGGCTGGGTATCGGGAGGTGCAGCAGAAGCTAAAAACCCAAGCCGATCTGCGTACCCGCGTCAACGAACAGCTCGGAACCCTCACCAACGTCATGGAAGCCGCTGAGGGTAGCTTCACCAACGCCATGGCCGAGTTTGGCGCTGCAGTCGCTCCCGACCTGAAGAACCTCATCAACACCCTGGGTGAACTTGCCAATGGGGTGGGTACCTGGGCACGGGAAAACCCGAAGCTGGCTGGGGGCCTGGTCAAAGTGGTCGCAGTTGTAGCGGCCACAGCGGTGGTGTTCGGAACATTGGCCCTGACGATGGCAAGCATGCTCGGCCCATTCGCGGTACTGCGTTACGGCATGGCAATGTTTGGCATTCGGCTCGGTGGCATCAAAGCTCAGTTGGTTGGGACCCGTATTGCGGCGGCAGGCGCTGGGGTTGAGGTAGGCCGGATGGGGCGGATCTGGAAGACGGTTACGGCCAGTCGCGCCGCTGGCGGTATGGTAACTGTCATTCCAACCCTGATCAGTTCCGCGCGGCTTGCGGCAGTCAGCGTGTTTCCAATGCTCGGCAGCGCAATCAGTGCGGTCGGTGCGGCCATTCTGGCAACCCCGGTCGGGTGGCTGATCGCCGCTGTCGCGGGCCTGGTCGCCGCCGGGTTGCTGATTTACAAGTACTGGAAGCCGATCAAAGGGTTCTTCCTCGGCTTCTGGCAGGGACTCACTGAAGCCCTGCAGCCGGTCCTTGCCGGACTCGGTAAGTTCGCCGGGCTGCTGATCAGCCTGGCGAAAGCCGCCTACTCCATTCCGATTATCGGTTTCGCGTTGCGCCTGCTTGGCAGCATCGCCCGCCCGCTGTTCAACATGATCTCTTCGGGTATCAGCGGGGTGATCGGTTGGTTCACTGACCTGTTGCAACCGATCGAGGACGTCGGCGGCGCCGCCCAGTCGATGGGCCAGCGATTTGGCGCGGCCATCGGCAACATGATCATGACTCTGCTGCAGAGCATCGGCTCTATTGCAACTGGCGCAGTCAACGTGTGGACCACCATCAAAGCCAGCTTTGACCAAGGCCTCGCCGGCATCCTGCAATTGATCACCAACTTTAGTCCGCTCGGCTTGTTCTACCAGGCGTTCGCCGGAGTGATGAATTACTTCGGCGTAGAGCTGCCTGGGAAATTCACCGAGTTCGGCGGCATGATCGTCAACGGCCTGGTCAACGGTTTGACCGCAGGGCTCGGCGCCGTGAAGGGTGCTATCAGCTCCATCGGTGACTCCAGCATCGATTGGTTCAAGGAAAAGCTAGGCATCCACAGCCCGTCCCGAGTGTTCGCGGAACTGGGCGGCTTCACCATGGAAGGGCTGACAAAAGGCCTGGAGGGCGGACAGAAAGGCCCGCTCAACGCCTTGTCGAGCATGAGCAAGCAACTGACCGCGGCCGGTACCCTGGCCCTCACCGCAACGGCCATGCCCGCTTTAGCGGTCGATGATCGCCCACCGATCAGCAGCGCGGCTACATCAACGGTTTACGATAGTCACGACACCTACCAAATCACCATCGCAGCTGCGCCTGGCATGGACATGCAAGCCATGGAGAAAAGCCTGCGCGCCATGCTCAACAAGATTGAAAACGAGAAACGCGCCCGTCAGCGCAGCAAGTTATCGGACCGGGATTAATCACCATGATGCTCAGCCTCGGCATGTTCGTGTTCAGCTTACAGACCCTCGCTTACCAGGAGCTGCAGCGCCAAACCAACTGGCGCCATGCCAGCAACAGCCGGGTCGGGGCGTCACCCGCACTTCAGTTTGTAGGCCGTGGCGACGACACCATCACCCTCCCCGGCATCATCCTCCCGGAACTGGCTGGCAGCGTGCTCAGCCTGGACGCTCTGCGTTTGATGGCAAACACCGGTAAGGCCTGGCCGATGGTTGAGGGCACTGGCCGGATATACGGGTTGTGGGTTATCGAAAGCCTGAGCGAGACCAAAACTGTATTTTTCAGAGACGGCACGCCACAGCGCATCGAGTTCACCCTTACGCTCAAGCGTACCGACGATGACCGTATCGACCTGCTCGGCGCCGCGACCAGTACCGGGCTCAGCATTCTCCGGGGGCTATTGTGATAGAGGCCGCGCTGTCCAAAGTCACCGGTTACCTGGTGGATACAGCGGAACGCTTCGTTCGGGACGCCGCCTACCCTGTTCCGGCCTTCCGTCTCACGGTGGACGGCATCGATATCGCCATGAAGGTGAGCCCGCGGCTGATGAACCTTGATCTCACAGACAACCGTGGCGTCGAGGCCGACCAGCTCACGATTACGCTGAGTGACCATGACGGTCTGCTGTCGATACCGCCCAAGGGTGCGGTGCTTCGCTTATGGCTGGGATGGAGCGACACCGGCCTGGTCGACAAGGGCACCTACACCGTCGACGAGACGGAACACACCGGCGCGCCGGATGTGCTCAGCATTCGCGCTCGATCGGCAGATCTGCGCAAAGGGCTGAAGACCAAACGCGAGCGCAGCTGGAGCAATACCACGCTGGGCAAGGTCATCGGCGACATCGCTATGGGAAACAACCTCACATCGACAGTGGCCGGTGCGCTCGGTGAGCTGCCGATCTTGCAGCTTGACCAGGCCAACGAATCGGATGCCAACCTGATTACCCGCTTGGGCGAAGAATTCGACGCGGTGGCCAGCGTGAAGGCCGGGTGCCTGCTGTGCATCCCTGCCGGCGGCGGCAAGACGGCCAGCGGGTTACCCCTGCCCCACATTACCCTCACCCGTGCAGACGGCGACCAGCACCGCTACTTACAGGCAGATCGCGACAGCTACGACGGGGTGCGCGCGTATTTCTACGATGTGCACAGCGCCAAGAAACAGGAAGCGATTGCCGGCGGCGGGGACAATCTCAAAGATCTGCGCCACACCTACAGCGACCGGCAGTCAGCGCTCAGGGCCGCGAGAGCCGAATTCCGACGCCTGCAGCGCGGCAGTGCCACGCTCAGCTACACGCTCGCGATGGGCCGACCGGATCTGATCCCCGAACTGACCTATACGCTCCAGGGCGTTAAGGATGAGATCGACGAGATCATCTGGTACGGCGGCAATGTGCAGCACAGCCTGAGCCCGGATGGCGGCTACACCGTCAGCCTGGAGCTGGAAAGCAAGGTGCCAGAAGACAATGTTGAAGACCTGGCAGAAGAGAACAAGGGAGATTACACGGGGATCATCGCCTACTACCGCGATCAGAAAACCGGGAAAGAAAAAACGATTACTGCGGGGGATCAGACAAAACCGAGGCGGTTGAGGTGGTTGTATGCCAGTGAAAAGACAGCCAAACGTGCCGTGGATCGAGAATGGAAGAAACAGTCAGACCCTACCTAAATAAGCTTAAGTTAATCGGAGCTAGATATTAATTTGTAAACACGTTTAACGATCATAAGAACCGTTAATAGGAGATTTACTGAGAAGAAAATAGATAGAGAAATCAGGGCGACTTTATAGTCAACATCAAAGCTCTTACCAAAAGCATAGACAGGACTATAACTATCCTTCAACAAATACGACAATATCCCTGTAACGATTGAAAACAGCGAAATCAAAATTGCGTAAGAAATACTAGATAGCAACTGACTCAAAAGCTGTGCATGAACAGAATAATGACTGTATAAAGCGCAATCTTGATTTACTACTGGTGCGTCATTCATTAAATCAGCTAAAGAGGTCGCTTCAAAATTTGGCGCCTTTGTTCTATTTGTATCAATAGCCGCAATTTTTTCTTTCACGCGTTTATTTTGATCGTAGACCAAAACTAATAGATTCAAAAGTAAACCTGCAAAAATTGACGAAACTGACATCAGCAAATTAATCAAGCCTGACTTATCAGAAATCCCAAACCAATAGAAGAGCCCAGCAAGCAAAAACGGAGTTATTATAAATATAAAAAAATCAGACCAGTCTATCTTATCGTCCGCATCATATATAGCGGCACGCAAATGCTTGCGCACAATAAAGCCGACTTTGATTTTTTTACTCATTTTGCAACCTTTTCAACGAATTCCTTCATTAACACACTAGCATAATCATGCAAACTTTTCTTCTCTGGCGCACCATCTGTAATAATCACATTATCTTCAGTTATCTCAATTGCCGCAATAGGATCGCTCATTTTCAATGATACAATTTTCTTACGACCGTTTGACTCAATAACTGCTCGCACATCTGTCGAAATTTTGCTCAATATTTCAACGGGACTATCTCCACCATCCGCAGATTTGGATTGGAGAGATGTGTAGGAACCGAAACCGCTGCCACGCTTAGGTTTTATTACAAACTCGGTGCGATGAACTTCGAGTTGATCCGCCAAATCACCAGCGTTATCTATATCGTAATTCGCAAGCCTTATTTCTTTTACGCTGGAATTTTCTAGCCACTCTTTGACTGTTTTCTCATGAGAAAGAGGGGATATTCTGACCTTTAGATCTATTTGTCGCTTAAAATACTCATTAAATTTTTCATCAAAAAATGATTTTATACCTCTATTCCCTGCACTATGTAAAAGTGCCACAGCAGTTTTACTATTTGAAGGCACACAAAAATTAAAATAAAAGAATCTAACGTCGGAATCTTCGTGACTCTTATCATAGGTCTTGGCTTTGGCCTTTACGCTATAGATCGCCCCTGGAATCCCATACTCACCATACTCCACCCACCCAAAGACATTTCGCCCCTTCCGAGTCAACTCAATGACGCGAAATGTCTTTTTTAACTCAGTGTCGTCGTGAACGTTATGAGACAACGCCTTAAGGAAGGCCTCAATAAAGTCGAGAAGATCTTTAGAACGAACTTTATCTAAAACATGATATCTCTCTAAAAGCTCTCCAGGAAGATACTTATCAAAAATCTTAATCGAGTAGGGGCGAAACGAATGCATAAAAATCCCTTCTTAAAATTATTAAATTACGTCACGACTACAATCAACAATTCAAACGCACTCGAATGAAGAAAACACCCTACCCTAAAACAATCCAGGCAACAAACGCAGCGCCCCAACATAGTGCCTAATCGGGGTCAACATTTTCGTTGATTGGAGTGTATGTTTCGGAAACTTCTCAAAGTAAGAGCTAGCGAAAACAAGCCAGCTGTATCTGATGAGACCGTATTTAGCGTCGTGCTGACCATCAATCACATCCCTATATCCGTGATGCCAGCACCTAGGTGCCCCGCGAGCTATGCGACCAAAGCCGAGCGGGATAGATAACCGGCGTCCTACCTGGTTGATCCGTTCTTAATGGGTACAGATTATGCTGGCCGTTTGGTATCGGCAAGGGCTTCCGTCAAATCTTTTAGGCGCTGCTCTATGTCCCTTATGCGTTTCTTTTCCTCAGCAGCGCTCTGTATCTCCCGCCTATCGGTCTCTTCTAATGACCGAAATAGAGCCAGGATCGCGTCTTCTTGGGAGCTATTTGACGTCGACGCAGCCGATGCTGTTGACGTACCTCGCAACATTGCCCCCTCTCCTTTTAGTAACCAATCCAGAGAAACCCCTTCGGCCTCACTCACGTTTACGCATAACGCATAAGGAATGGATTGGCGGCTACGCCAACTGCCCAGCGTTTGTCGATTCACGTCAAGCTTACGTGCCAACTCACTGTCGCTATCAACGGCAAAGACCGTCATCAAGCGTTCAAGCACGGCGTCGAGCGACTTTTTCTGCATTTTGAATAAATACCGCTTGATTTATTTAAATAGAATAAATAGGCTTATGCGCAATGAGTACATCTTAACCAACTAGGAACACATCAACCATGAGCCAAGCCATGGAAAAGCGCCAGATCCAAGCACGACTGATCGAGCGCGGCAGTAACTTCCGTCAGTTCGCCCTAAGCCATGGCTATGAGGTGCGCACAGTGACGCAAGTGGTTCAGCGTTGGGCAGGAAACAAAAGGCTGCCACGCGGCAGGTTGACGTTCCAAATCCTACGAGACCTGTCTCGGGTGATTGGCGAAGAAATATTGCCGGGAATCCTCGAGGAAAACGCCGAGCAAAACTCAGCACCGGCTGTATGAAACGACTGTAGGGGCGATGACTCCAGGGAGAAACCAGAAGATGAAACGCCCAATTCTAGCGACCAAGCGCCAAGTAATGAGCGCAGTGATCAACGACTACGAAGGTGGCCGGGAATGCGCTGCAGCCCGCCTTGGATACGAACTCAAGAAGTTCGATAACCACATCTACGAAAACGCCGGCAGTCGGCCCCTGAGCGATGAACAGATCCACCTGTTAGAGCAGGACATGGGCACCACCTACCTGCCGGAATACATCGCAGCGATGTACGGCGGCATGTTCGTTCCCCTCGCTAAGCCTGAAACACTGGACAACGTAGACCTCTACAACCGCTCAGTACGTGCTGCAGCCAAGCGCGGTGTGGTCGACCAGATCATTGCCAAGGCACTGGACGACGGTGTCATCGAGCGGGACGAAGCCGAGGCGATTTTGCGCGCTCACAGCCATTACATGGCGGCTCGTCACTCCGAAGTCCTAGCAACGATTCTGCTGCATAGCCGGGGGCCAAAGCATTGAGCACCTACAAGCTGGTCTGTCCCTGCTGCGGCAGCTCGATGCGCATTCGTACCTCCGAAGGGCAGACGCCTTGCTTCCGCTCAATGTATTCGGAATGCACCAACCTGCTGTGCGGCGCCACGTTTTCCGGCTCTTTGGTTTGGGAATACCAACTGAGCCCATCAGGCATCGAGCGCCCCCTTACCGTTCTGCCCATGGCGCCCACCAAAGTGCGCCTCCTTGCTCGACAGAACCTCACGGCAAAGACCGATCAACCCGATTTGCTGGATCAACTGGAAATGGAGGCCGCACCTGTATGAATACCATCACCCTGACTACCAACCCCGCCAGTGACTACCGTGCCGCGATGCAACAAGCGGCCGTGGCCTATCTGTACCGTCACCGCTGCGAGCATCTTGCCGGCGACAACCAGCTTTTAGAGAACTGCACCCGGTACTTGACCCAGTCGCTTGAGGTGCCCACGCATCTGGTGCAGCGCATCGCTGAACTGGCCGTGGCCGAATTCGAAAGCATGACCTGCAAGCGTGTGGCCTGGTTGGGTATCCATCCCACCAGCGGCCCTTTCCGCCCGGTGATCTTGCTGCTCGACAACTGCACCCAACAGCGACATCCCGTTTCAGCACGCTTGCTCCCCACACGCCTGCTGCTGACTCGCAACCTCCCGCACTAATCCAAAACCCTCCCTGTTTGATGCCCGCACCGCGTGGGTAGGGGAAATTTGCAACTTACTGGTGGCCGAAATGAGCAAAATCACCATAAAACTGGAGCTGGACGAACTACAGGCGCAGCACTACCTGTTGTGGTTGACCAGCCAGTACGAAGTCACGATGGCTGATATTTGGTACTCCGACCGCTACCGGAATGTGCCGAGCGGTCAGCGGGCGCCCAAGGTTCTTGAGGACTTGCCCTACCTGGCAGGCATCTGCAAGACGCGCAGCGAGCTGAAAAAACAGCTCGTTGTTACGGCTGCGGAGCATGTGCAGTGATTCGCAAGCCCATGGAAGACAAGATCCGCGCTGACGTGCTTCAGCGCCTGGAATCTGATTACGGCCTTCAGCACATGAAAGGCACGCATTACATGCGTAAGGGCACCTGCCCGCAGTGCAATCAGAAACGTTTGTTTTCGCGCCACGATGAACCCTGGTTCATCCGCTGTGGCCGCGAGAAAAATTGCCGCTACATGGCTCCCACTAAAGAGCTTTACCCGGACCTGTTCGACGACTGGAGCAAGCGTGCACCTGCCACCCGTGACGAGCCAGCTGCAAGTGCAAAAGCGTACCTGACGTTTGCCCGAGGTTTCCGCGTTGAGCTGTTAGAGGGTTGGTACACCCAGGAGAGCTACTTTGATCGCGACCTGAATATTGGCTCTGCGACTGTGCGCTTCCCCCTCGAGCACGGTGGGTACTGGGAGCGCTTGATCGACCAACCGTCGCGGTTCGGTAAGAAGAAAGCCCGCTTCCAACCCCTCAAGAGCTACAGAGGCCATTGGTGGTGCCCGCCATGCGTGGATCTTCTTGAAGTGAAAGAGCTGTGGATCGTCGAAGGCATCTTCGACGCCATCGCGCTCATCCAAAATGGTATCTCTGCTGTTGCGGCGCTGTCCTCAAACGCCTTTCCAGAGGAATCACTAAAGGCGCTGATCACCGCTCGCGGCGGTAAAACGCCCAAGTTGGTTTGGGCTCTGGACAACGAGCCAGGCGCTCACAAGTACACCCGTATGTGGGTCAACCGTGCCCGAGAACTCGGTTTTACCTGCGAGGCTGCTCAGGTGTCACAGCCTGACGCCCGCAAGGTTGACTGGAACGATCTGCATCAGCGCTGGGCGTTTATCGACGATGAAAAAGCCCGCGCTGATCGCATCGAAAAGGACTTGAAAGAAGCCCGTCACCAGGGCGCCCTGTTGATTGCAGAGAGTGCCAGCGACAAGGCATTGCTCATGTACCAGTGGCGTGAACGTGAGGAATTCCACTTCTGTTTCGACTCGCGCCTGTACTGGTGGAAATTGGACTTGGCGAAATATAACAGCGCCAAGCAGGCCCTCGAAAAGAGCGACGGCCACGAAGCCCAGACACTCAATGAAAAGCAGCTTCGGGAAAAGGCGCTGAACGTCGCCGGCTGCGTCGTCGAGATCGCCAACTGCTACCCCAAAGCCCTCTATTTCCAGCGCAACGAGATTACCGACGAGTCCTGGTACTTCTTCCGCGTCGACTTCCCGCACGACGGCGGCTCAGTGAAAAACACCTTTACGGGTGGTCAGGTCGCCGCTGCCAGCGAATTCAAGAAAAGACTTCTCGGCATGGGTGCCGGAGCCGTGTTCACCGGCAGTGGACAGCAATTGGACAAACTCATGAAAGACCAGCTTTTCGGCATCAAGACCGTTCAGACTATCGACTATGTGGGCTACAGCAAGGAATACCACTGCTACGTGTTCAACGACGTCGCCATCCGCGAGGGCCAGGTAATTCACATCAATGAGGAAGAGTTTTTTGAGATGGGCAAGTTGAAGCTCAAGACTCTGCAAAAGGGTGTGAAGATCGATCTGGAAAAGGACGGCAAAAAATACGATGACCAGTGGCTTGGGCTTCTGTGGCAGTGCTTTGGTGCCCAGGGCATCGTGGCATTGACCTTTTGGTTTGGCTCGCTGTTCGCCGAACAGATCCGAGGCCGGTACCAGTCGTTTCCTTTCCTTGAGGCCACTGGCGAGGCCGGTGCCGGCAAGACCACGTTGCTCACGCTGCTATGGAAACTCGCGGGCCGAGACGGATACGAAGGGTTCGACCCGTCCAAATCCACCAAGGCCGGCCGCAGCCGCTTGATGGGCCAAGTATCCGGCATGCCCATTGTGCTGCTGGAATCTGATCGCAGCGGCGACGACAAGGCCCACGCCAAAACCTTCGAATGGGACGAACTCAAGGATTACTACGGCGGCGGCACCCTGGCGACCAAGGGTGTGAAAACCGCCGGTAACGAAACCTACGAACCACCGTTTCGCGGCACCATCGCCATCAGCCAGAACGCCCCTGTTGTGGCGTCAGAAGCGATCATGACCCGGATCGTCAAACTGCACTTTGTGCGCCCGAACGTAACCGCTGAAAGCCGTGCGGCGGCAGATCGGCTCAATGCGCTGGAAGGTTCGAGACTCAGCAACTTTGTGTTGCAGGCAGTACGTAAAGAGCTGGAGGTGATGGAGCTGTTCGGCCAGCGGATAGCGGGCTACGAGGCGAAGTTGCGCAATTTGCACTCCCACTGCTTTGCCTGCGACACCCGATTCAAAGACGAGCACAGCGAGTGCAGCCATTGCGGCAACAAGCTGCGCGGCTACATCCGGGTGGAGCGGATCAACAAGAACCACGCCCAAATGCTCGCCCTGCTGGACTGCCTGTGCATGGTGGTGCCGCTCACCGACGCGCAGGTGGAGCACACACGCTCTCAGATCATCCGCATGGCAATCGAGCGCCAGGCCTCGATCAGCTCCGATCATCCGGTGGTGGCTGAGTTCTGGGAGGTTTACGAATACCTGGAAGGTCTGGACGCCGAAGGCCCAGTGGTCAACCACAGTAAAAAAGACCACATCATCGCAATCAACCTCAACGACTTCGTGAAATGCGCCGCAGAGAACCGACAAAAAATCGCTGACGTCAGCGAGCTGCGCGAACGCCTGAAGGACTCCCGCTCGCGGAAGCTGCTCGACGTCAATAAAGCGACTGACAGCGCGGTACGGGCTCACCAGGCCAATAAGACCAACGCCGTCGTCACGAAGCAACCCATCGTGAAGTGCTGGCACTTCCAGGCCTGATTAATCAGCGGCAATACCTGCCAGGCGCTGCAACGCCTGACACCACCCAAAGGAGAAGCACCATGCACGTACAAGTCATCACCGTTGACGGCCCAGACGGCGAAAACAATCGCCTGCGGCACATAAAAGAGCTGAAATCCTGGTTCACCCGGCCCGCGAAAATCGTTCATGCCGAAGCCTACGACCCTGCCTGCCTGGTCGTCATTCTAGAGGTCCGTGCGGAAACAGAAAGAGAGTTACTGGTACTAGAGTGCAGCCGGGAGCAGATCCAAGCAGTGCTGAATGGCAGTCGCAAACGGATGATTTTATCGAGTATGAAAACCTGCTCCTGCACCTGGTGCGCAAGCAAAACCCAAACGGCGAAAGCCAGTAAGAAGGTGGTGCCGAGGGGCTGCAACCCCTCGACACCGACCACCCAAAGGAGAAGCACCATGCAAGTGAATCAACCCCAAGGCGGCACCGCAGAGGCTACCACAACCCCGCTTGCTGTCGGAGACAAGGTCAGCTACGTCGCAATGAGCGGCGGTGGCCGAGAATATCGCCTCAGCGCACGTACAGGCGTGATCGTAGGGATCGAAGGCAACGTTGCCACCCTGCGCGCGGCCAACGGCCGCAGCGTTACGCAGCCCCTCGATAAGCTGACGCCCGAAGGCCAACCCAATGCACTGACACGCATGGTTATGGGAGGGCTGTGACCAATGCCTAAGCACGTTGGACCTGAACGTGAGCGTCCGACCATGGCAAGCCATCGGCTTGACCTGCCCAGCCGCTGCGATATCTGCGGCAAAGCACGCTCCACCCGCAAACACCAGGCATGTAGCCGTATTCGCCAACAGACCAAAACGGCGGAATGGGCGGCTTTCATAGCTGAGCGTGAAGCGGCCAGACAGAACAAACCGCGTCGATACGCGAACTGATAATTAACACAGGCGGGACACGGGGAGCTGCAACTCCCCCACTGCCTCAAAGGAGAAGCACCATGCGATCACCTAGAAACCAAGGCGACAATGCAAAAGTAGAGGCCAAGCTACGCAAGTTGCTGGCCCTGGCACAGCGAGGCGAAGGTGGAGAAAAGGATAACGCCCAACGAATGCTGGAAAAGTTGCTAGCGCGTCACGGATTGACCATTGGCGACCTGGTCGACGACCGCCGCGAGATCCGATGGTTTCCCATTTCCACCAGTTACGACCGAAGGTTGGCGGCGCAAATCATGTCGAAGATATGCGACTCGGAATCGCCCGGTCTCTATATCAGCAAGGGAAGGCTCAAGAAAATTGGCGTGGAAGTCACACCATCAGAAGCTGTTGAGTTCGAACTTCACTACGAAACATTGCGCAAGGCGCTCACCACTCACTTCGATGATGCCTTCTCTGCTTTCGTGCAGGCGAACCATTTGTTCCCAGCTACTCCGTCCGAGGACCAGCTTCCTTCTCTGAACGACCGCGACATGCGAGTCATGAGTATGGCATCCGTTATCCGGCCAACAGCAGTTAACCCGCGCTTAGAGCGGGAGGAGGCTGTATGACCGTCGCCCTGTTGCTTTACTTGTGCGCAGATGCGACTCGAACCAACTGTCAGGTAGTGAGGGTGGAAAGCTGGTACGGCCCCCACGCTTACGAGCGCTGTGTTGACGTCATGCTAGAAGTTACCAATGCGATGACTGCAACAAACCGGGGCCGGCATCGGTTCGTTTGCGAGATCATGGACGAGGAGGCAGCATGAACACAGCCTTTATCCTGATGGCCCAATACGACGGTCAGGCGATCATCCCTCTGGAGCTGATCTGCCGAGACTACTTCACGCACCTAACGCCGGAAATGCTCCAACGTAAGGTGATGAGCGGCCATATCAAGTTGCCGATCACCCGCATCGAGCCGAGCCAGAAGTCGGCCAAGGGCGTCCATCTGAACGATCTGGCCACGTACTTGGATCTTCAGCACGCGGCCGCGGTTAAAGAGCACAACCAGCTCAACGGGTTAAAACACGCCTTTTGAGCCATTTCATTGATGCGGCGCCCAGTTGGACGGGCGCCCTCAATATCTTTTCATGCCATTCCCAACCCAAATAACGGTCCCCCTTGCCGCGCAGATGGGTATACCGCCGCATCGAATTCCAATCCCTGTGGCCGGAAACACTCGCTACACGCGGGATGTCCCAGCTCATTTCAAACAGGCGGCTGATGCCTTCATGCCGAAGGTCGTGGAAGTGCAGGTCCTGGATTTGCAGAAACTTGCAGGCTTTCGTCCAGGACGTGGAGATCGACTCAGGGCTGTAGGGGAATATATCGTCACCGGCCTTCGGCATTGTCTGGAGGATCTGCCATGCCTCGTCCGGCAGATAACACCAAACATCGTTGCCGATCTTTTGCCCTGGGTTTTTCATGTCACGCACCAGCACTCGCTGGCCAGCCTCGTCGAGGTCTGCCCAGCGAATCCGGGTGATCTCATCGAGCCGGCGAGTGGAGAACAGGGCAAAGCCCACAACCTTCAGCATACATATGACAGTCGGCCGCCTCGCCTGCATGGCCTGGTAGTGCGTCAGCACGCTTCCCAGTTCATCCAGCGTCGGCCGGCGGTCACGCTCACGGCTTTTCAGGTTGTAGCCCAGCTTGCGTAGCACACGCCGCGCACCGCCCATGGCGAGCGGATCGACCTGGTAGCCCCATGCGTCTTTGGCAATTGCCAGCACTGCGCCGAGGTGCGCCAGGTCATTGCCGGCGGTTTGTGGCTGAACGCCGCCGCCGTCCGCGCTCATTCGCCAAAGTGCGTAATCGACCAGGCACTGGGTGTTGATATCCGTATCGGTCAACTTGCCCAGGTAAGTCTCGCCAATGGCATTGAGTGTGCCGCGCTTGGTTTTGCCCAGCGGTTTGGCTTTCTCAACTTCAACCAGGTATCGATCTGTCATCTCTTTGACCGTGGCACCCTTGCGGTTTGCGCGCTCGATCGCACCAGGTTCATCCAGCTCCGCTCCGCGTTTACGCGCCCAAGCCTGCGCGGCCTGTTTTCGGGCGAAGGTCTGGCTCTCTTGGTAGACTTGCACTCCGTCGCGCTTGATGCGGATCTGAGCCGTGTAGCTCACAGTCCCATCCGCCAGTTTTCTTGCCCTGATAGTCGCCATATCGAAAGTGGTACGCGTCAGTTTTGAAGTGGTACATCGTACCACCGAGACCTGAAAAACGCCTGAAAACGCCCTAAAACACGCCTAGAACACGTTGAGTAAAATGCTAGATAAACAAAGCTTTAGCCCAGCAGAATCAAGCCTCGCACTGTCTCGGCGCTTCAGCGTTGCCCCCATGATGGACTGGACCGACCGCCACTGCCGGTTCTTCCTGCGCCTGCTCTCCAAACACGCCCTGCTCTACACCGAGATGGTCACCACCGGCGCTATCCTCCACGGCGACCACGACCGCTTCCTGCGCCACAACGAAGCCGAGCACCCGTTAGCGCTGCAATTGGGCGGCAGTGTTCCGGCTGATCTGGCCGCCTGTGCCCGGATGGCCGAGGCCGCCGGTTACGACGAAGTGAACCTGAACGTCGGTTGCCCCAGCGACCGGGTGCAGAACAACATGATCGGCGCGATCCT
>Ga0308166_1000731_pt1 | contig 40776 bp, 35 predicted proteins | sample PhyCR2_2_FD_202137 | JGI IMG/M metagenome (GOLD analysis project Ga0308166, IMG submission 202137) | Phyllosphere microbial communities from UC Gill Tract Community Farm, Albany, California, United States - DLSLCC.R2 | ecosystem: Host-associated > Plants > Phyllosphere > Unclassified | place...
AGTGGCGAAATCGGTAGACGCAGTTGATTCAAAATCAACCGTAGAAATACGTGCCGGTTCGAGTCCGGCCTTCGGCACCATCGGAACATCAATAGACGTCAACGGACGTCTTTTTTTGTGCCTGAAATCCAGTATTTACCTATCATTCCCGCTATATTAACTCTCTCAAGGTCAACCGACTTCAACGTACATCTACCAACAGATGTTGGTACAGATGATGGTATTTCCGGTTCGATAATGCTTGTACCAACAGGGAGGGGATAAGCATGGCTCTAACAGATATCAAAGTCAGAACAGCTAAGCCAACAGATAAGCAATACAAGTTAACTGATGGCAGTGGTATGCATCTTCTTGTCCACCCTAATGGTTCTAAGTACTGGCGTTTGCAGTACCGTTTTGACGGCAAGCAAAAGATGCTGGCTTTAGGTGTTTATCCTGACGTATCGCTTGCCGATGCACGGACTCGCCGTGACGACGCTCGTAAGTTGTTGGCAAACAACATCGATCCGGGAGACAAAAAGAAAAGTGATAAAATTGAGCAAGAAGAAGCCCGCACTTTTGAACAACTCGCAGTTGAGTGGCATGCAACAAATAAAAAGTGGTCGGAAGAACATAGCCGGCGAGTACTGAAAAGCCTGGAGGATAATCTGTTTCCAGCTATTGGTAAGCGGAATATTGCGGATCTCAAAACCCGAGACCTGCTAGCCCCTATCAAAGCCGTTGAACTGTCAGGACGGCTTGAGGTTGCTTCACGATTACAACAGCGAACCACGGCAATTATGCGCTATGCCGTACAGAGTGGTTTACTGGACTATAACCCCGCGCAGGAGATGGTTGGCGCTGTTGCTTCAAGTAAGAGGCAGCATCGACCTGCTCTTCAGTTGAAGCGAATCCCAGAACTATTACGGCGCATAGATAGTTATACCGGTAGACCTCTTACTAGACTTGCCGTCGAACTCACGCTCCTGGTATTCATTCGTTCAAGTGAACTACGCTTTGCTCGTTGGTCTGAGATCGATTTCGAAACATCAATGTGGACAATACCTGCAGAGCGCGAAGCTATTGAAGGAGTAAAGCATTCACAGCGTGGTTCAAAAATGCGTACGCCTCATCTGGTGCCGCTTTCTCATCAAGCTTTAGCAATTCTTAAAGATGTTTACAAACTTAGTGGTGATCGCGATTTTGTTTTCATCGGCGATCATGACCATCGCAAACCGATGAGTGAAAACACGGTGAACAAGGCGCTGCGCGTTATGGGTTATGACACGAAGGTAGAGGTTTGTGGGCACGGTTTCAGGACAATGGCCTGTAGTTCATTGATCGAGTCTGGATTGTGGTCGAGGGATGCAGTGGAAAGGCAGATGAGCCATATGGAACGTAACTCAGTACGCGCAGCTTACATTCATAAGGCCGAACATCTTGATGAACGGCGACTGATGCTGCAGTGGTGGGCTGATTTTTTGGAGGCGAATAGGGAAAGCGAAGTTAGCCCTTATGACTTTGGCAAGTAGTCTAATTCCTGATGCTTGCTATGTTCGAATTTGAAAAGCCAGCTTGAACTATAACCCATACTTTTTTATAACTGTATTATTCTGGCGACTCAGAGGTGCACTATGAAAACTTTCGATACTCAACTTGCGATGAGCATTGTATCGCACTCAACGGGAGGTTTTAGTTATGACACACTCGCTAGAGCATTGATTTCTAAAGATAAAAACGAAAATTCTGACGTCCTTCTTGAGTCATGTCGAAATTTTTGTCTCTCTCTTGAGGAAAAAGGTATTCTGAGGCGATGCCAAAGATGTTCTCATTCTCAAGATGAGTATTTCGAGTATATTCCTCACTAACATCAGTCCCTGAAAATTTTTTCAGGGACTGATTACTCCGTTCTTGTCATCCCCTTTTTTCTCCTGTAGCTTGTGTAACACGATTCTGGGGGGGGCGATTGTGAGCAACATCAACTTAATAACCACATGTACAAACGGCAAACACTACGGTAGTAGGGATATATTGAGTCTGAGTCAATTTTCATCAGGCCTAATCTCTTCAAGTGTGCTAGTGAATTCTTGGTGTAATGGTCTGAATGAAGCTATATCTACATCTGCAACTGTATGTGCAGAGGATCTTTATAAAGGTGGGCACTGGGCGACAGCTAAAGCGATTTTAAATGAATATCCTATTGATTTATGGGTGCTTTCTGCTGGCTTGGGTCTTCTCCACCACAAAGACAATGTAGTACCGTATAAAGCGACCTTTGCTGTTGGATATGACGAATCAATACCATTGTATTCTCAAGAATATGTAGGGAAAAGTTTTCATAGAACATGGTGGAAAGAAATAACTAATAGATCTATTTTTAGATCTAAGCATCCTACATCTATTGTAGAATTAATGAAAAAAAATAAAAAAGACTATTATATTATTTGCGGCTCCCCAGATTATATTAATGCAATTGAATTGGATGTTATTAATGGTATTGAGTATTTGGTTGATGCAAAAAAACAATTGCTTATTATAACTTCCAAAAAAATCAATGACAGGTTGACTGCATATCTTTTCAAAACCAACCAAAATATGGCTCTGTGGCTAGGATGCAATATGCTCATGCTTAATATCAGTGTGGCAAAATACATTGTTAAGGAATTTACGGCAAAACAACTCAATGATTTAAATGAGTTATCTAAAAAGTTAATTGAAGAACTCAAGGAGTTACCTGAGCGCGAAGTGAAAAAAGGAATTCGTCGTAGCCCGGAGGAAGTTAAGTCTTTCATTTTAAAGCTTATGGAAAAAAATCCTAATATTAGTGCAACACATGCGTTGCGTGAGTTTCGTGACTCGGGAAATTCATTCGAGGAAAAACGTTTTCGGGCTGAGTTTAAGGCCTTGAGAGAGGCTAAACCCTAATGCTACTTGCCTGGGTTTCATGGTAGAATCCCCCGTTTTTTGAGGCTTTGCAGTGGCGTCACAGGAGAGTAAGTTGTCGAAGCTAAAGTATTTTTTCCCTGACAGTCAGGATTTTATCGATCCCAGTTTCGACTTCTTTCGCGAAACACGTAACGAACATCGCGTGCGTCAACGTGACGATCATTATCCGCATGAGGTTTTTCCTCATCCTTACGATGGTATGCTGGTTTCTAAAGCCGTGGTTGATGGTTTAGGTGGCGGTGAGAGCAAATATACTCGAGCCCAGCGTTTGCGTTACTTCCGTAATGGAATGAAGCACTTTTTCCGTTTGCCGGAAAATATGGAAACTATGGGTGATTGCGGAGCCTTCACTTATGTTAACCAAGATGTCCCGCCATACCGTGTGGAAGAGGTGATTGAATTCTACGAAACCTCCCGCTTTAACCATGGCGTTTCTCTCGATCATATCGTTTTTGGCTATGAGAAACCTGGTGAGGTATTCGGTGGCGAAGTGTTGGCTGAATGTCGCCGACGCCAGGATATTACGCTGACCTTGGCGCAAGAATTTTTGAACAAGTCTCAAAAGTCCTGTTTCACTGCCTTTGGCGTTGCACATGGATGGAGCAAAACCTCCTACCGTCAGTCTGTAGAGGCCCTGCTGGCCATGGGATACAAAAATATCACCATGGGGGGGATGGTGCCGTTGAAAACGGCGCAGATCCTTGAGACTCTCGAAGAGATTAAACCTCTGCTGAAAAGTGATACACGTGTTCACTTGCTTGGTATTGCCCGTCCAGAGAGTTTCGCCGACTTTATCAAGCTTGGTGTGACCAGTATTGACTCGACCACACCGCTGCAGCAGGCCTTCAAAGATCGGAAAAATAACTACCACACGCCTGATGGCCCCGCCTATACCGCTGTGCGTGTCCCTCAGTTTGATGCGAATCCAAGTTTGAGTCGCAAAATTAAATCTGGCGTGATTGATCAGGATATTGCGCGGCATCTTGAAAAGGATGCCATGAATGCCCTGTTCGAATACGATAAAGGGGCTTTGTCCCTTGAGAAGACGCTGGAAACAGTACTGGCATATGAACGTCTTCATTCGGGCGAGAAAGAAGCCGAAAAAATCCGTGCTGACTACGAACGTACGCTGGGTGATCGTCCATGGAAGCAATGCAAGTGCAATATCTGTAAGGCCATTGGTATCAACGTCATCATTTTCCGCGGCGCAGAACGCAATCGTCGCCGCGGTTTCCATAATATTCAGGTGTTGTACAACCGTTTACAGCACACATTGTCATTACGCTCAGAGGAACTGTCATGAGTGAGTATCGTGTTCCCGCCCTGCGAATCCGACAGGGTGAGGAGAGGCAACTCTATAGCCTTGCGATAGAAGGTAAACAAATCAGCAAGATTGCAGCGATTTCACGTATCCGTCGCGGCGAAGAGAATTTGGTTGGTTATCAGCGTCCAGAAGTACGTAACCATATTCGCGAAATTCAGCGCTACATTGAGAGCGCAAATCCGATGATACCAAACCCGGTGATTATCGCCTTTGATAAGCGTGTGCGTTTTGAACCGCTTACAGATAATGGCGATATGGGACATCTGGTAATACCTTTCTCCGAAGATAAGGATTTTGAGAAGCCAGGTTTTATTGTAGACGGTCAACAACGTACCGCTGCTTTACGGGATGCAGAAATCGACTCGTTTATGATGCCGGTCTCCGCTTTTATCGCTAATGACGCAGAAGAACAGCGTGAACAGTTCATGCTGGTTAATTCCACAAAACCGTTGCCCAAAACGTTGTTATACGAACTGGCACCGCATACCCACGGTCGTTTGCCATCCGATCTGCAAATGCGTAAGTTTCCTTCACTGCTAACCCAACGATTGAACTTCGGCGAAGGTCCACTTGCAGGGCGCATCAAAACGGCGACCAATCCTGATGGGGTTATTGCTGACAACTCGATGATCAAAATGATCGATGCCAGTCTTCGTGAGGGAGCATTGTATCGCTTCCGTGACCCGGCGACAGGGTTGGGAGATGAAGGCAAGATGGTGAAACTGTTGAATAACTTCTGGTCGGCTGTGGAAACTGTGTTTACTGATGACTGGGATAAAAAGCCTCGCTATTCCCGCTTGTTACATGGTGTTGGTATTCTTGCGCTTGGCAGCTTGATGGATGAAATCGATCAGGTTCATCAGGACTACAAAGGTGAACCTGGCTGGACTGAGATACCTTCCTATACTCGTTTTGTCGAAGAGTTAAACCGCATTAAGCCGCTTTGTGCATGGAGCAGTGGCGTGTGGAACTTCGGCACAGATATTGATGGGCAGCCTATTGTTCGTAAATGGAATGAACTGCAGAATCTTTCAAAAGATATATCTTTGGTTACTGACTATTTGGTAACCAGCTATATGAAAAACGTCAATGAAGATATTAAATAAGGGTGACAACCCAATTGGCATTAGAACTAGCGAGTGCTAATTAACGACGTGGGGGCTGCCGATATGGTGCATAAGTTCAAATTTTGTGCAAACGCCAGGTGGCTTCCATGTTTTCATTCTTATCATCAAACGCTGACTTTGTTACGATATATGTTCGTAGCTCATGAAAAAATAAAGAGTTTTTTTACAATTTAGTCGTTATACGAGTTTTGAAAGCCGGTAAATAAATCAAATCCCGCACCGGAATACCCACCTATCCCCCTAAAAGTCATAGTAGACTAGTAACCGTGATCTCCCTCCTTGACAATCATCTGCACGGGTTGCAGTGTATGACATTGTCCTTGTATTCAGTGATATTATACGTATAAAAAATCCCCATTAATCAAAGGTTTTTGAAATCTCTGATACGCACAGCAAATTTATGGATGGATATATGCCCCTTGAAGCAGGCGACCTCGTTGACTCGCCTTATGGAATCGGCAAACTTATTCGCATTAACAATAATGATGCTCTTATTAAGTATTTCGATTCTCCCGTAAATTATGAAGGCATAGAGCAAACTGTCGAAGTAAAACACCTAAAAAAAGCCGAACTCTATGCGGAAAGTCTGGTTTATCGCTACGACTACGAGCTTGCACACTGGCAGATTGCACGTGTTGTTGGTGCCGTGCCTGGAGGGGTGCGTTTGCATTTTCCTAACAAGCAGCTGGAAGACGTCAGCTTAAATGATATCTTTGTGCGCTGGGATCGCCCTATCAGCGATGCTGCGGCCCTTCTGGCCGAGCGCATTACTTATACCCCCTTCTGGCAAGATGCTCGTCTAGCTTATCAGCATCAGATGTTGAAACAACGCAACGCTTGTGCTGGGATTACTTCTTCGCTGTCGTCCAGTATTGAGCTCGAACCTTACCAGTTGGCCGTCGCTCGTCGGGTGTTATCCGACCCCATTCAGCGCTATCTACTGGCAGATGAAGTCGGCCTTGGGAAAACCATTGAAGCTGGGCTGATCGTGCGGCAACACGTCACCGAAAATCAGTTCACTCACTGCGTGGTGATCTTGGCACCCAAGGTTCTCCACCGCCAGTGGCAGCAGGAGCTTTCCGCACGTTTCCACCTAGGGGAACTGCTGAACAAGTCGATCCATATCATTGATATAACAGCTTTTCGCGAGGAGAGCCCGCTGCCATTCTGCCCTGATATGCTGGTAATTGACGAAGCTCATCAGGTCGGTGCTTGGGCATGGGACGCAGAGCATGAGCAGCAGTACGCCAGCGTTAACCAACTGGCACAACAAAGCGCAAAATTGCTGCTGCTGTCGGCAACGCCCGTGACCGGTAACGAAAAGAACTTCCTGGCCATGCTGCATCTGCTGGATGCTAAAAATTACCCGCTGACTGACACTGGCTTGCAGAAATTTCAGCAGCGTATCCAGAAACGCGAAGAGATAGGTTCACTGTTCTACGCGTTTAACTGTGATAACGACAACATGACGCTGGAAGAGAACCTACATGCCTTGATCGAATTGTTTCCGGAGGATGAAGTTCTTCACGGACAAGTTGCGCAGTTGCTCCCCCATTTAGATGTGCTGCAGCCTGAGCGGAGTGAAACGCGCGATCAGCTGATCAATACAATCCGACACTACATAGGTAACCGTTACCGTCTTCACCATCGCCTACTGCGCAACCGCCGTAGCAGTCCTGGTATCAGCATCCTCATGCCCGGTTTGTCGGGCTTGTCACTGAAAAAATACACCGCCACGGACACCAACAACGACATGATGATCGCCTGGCGAGAATCGGCAGTTATGCTACATCCACAGGACACGACGTTTGCCTCAATTTACCAGTTACTGTTTGAAGCCGCCATCGCCACGCCGGAACTGCTGGCACGACTCGCCACCAGTCGTTTACAGCAGCAGTCGCTAAGTGCTACACAAGGTTTCCTCTACAGTGAATCCCAACTCGCGTTGTTGCAGCACCCGTTGTTTGACGGTGAGAAGAATATCCTGCAGGAGTTGGTAGACCGTTGCATCATGGAGCGTGATAGCAAGCGTAAGCGCTTAACTGAAGTACTGGAATTACTTTTGGACAGCAACGCTAAAGAACTCCCTTACATTGTGGTGTTCTGCGATCAGCCTTGGGTGGCAGATCAAGTCTTTACTGACTTGATGATGCCGTTCATTGGTAAAATCCAGCGCCATAACCCTGATAAAGAAATTCGCTTTGGCAAGGGAAGCAAATGCCAGATCCTGGTGTGCGATCGTCGGGCTGAAGAAGGTGTCAATTTGCATGGTGGTCGTAAAATTGCGCTGCATTATGATCTATTGCTTTCACCTAATCGCATGGAACAGCGCCTTGGTCGTTTGAATCGGTATTGTGCGAATGAGAATGCGACCTCCATCCTTAGTATCGCGTTGGTGAGTGAAGCAGAAGACCTACAAAATCAGTGGCTGGCTATTCTAAATAATGTTTTCAACGTATTCGAAGATTCAATTGCCAGTTTGCAATACTTGGTTGATGAAGAGTTACAATGGCTTAGCGCTAATCTCTATCCGTTAGGAGAAGAGAGCATGATACAGCTTAGCGCACGTTTGGCGGGTGAGGATGGTCGCTTGGCAGAAGAAAAACAGCGAATCGAAATGCAGGAAGTCCTTTTGCAAATCGACGGCGATATCATCGAAGCCAGGGAGTATGCTGATGCGCTGGCGGAGATCGATGAGAATGAAGACGAATTCCGCCAATGCGCGAGTAATCTGTTGGGTAAGGTCTTGAAATTTGATGCTATCCGGGATGAGGATACTCCGGCAGCACTCCGGTATCGTTTCAATCCGGGGGATTGGAATGCTGGTACCTTAGTAAGCCCCCAGCGCTTACAAAAACACTGCCTGCTCGGCTTTGATCTCAACAAGTCAGGCGGAAATTCTCCTGTGACTTGGCCATTGAGCTATAGGCGCTCAGATTCTACTCAAGGTAACATCCGCCCTGCACGGCTAGGCGAACCTTTCCACGATGCCATCCTGCGACTGCTTGATTATGAAGAGCGTGGTATAGCTAGCGCGGTTCTACGCATCACACCCGGGATGGGTGAAGAGCAAAAAATTTTTTTCCGCTACGACTTCCTGATTGAGGCCGATGTTAACACTCCAGCGCAACAGCGCCTGGCTGACTATTTGATGCCACCTCAAACCATGACCCTATGGCTGAACCAGGCGGGTGAGCACATCACCGATGCGGACGTAATGACTATATTGGATGAGCCTTATTCTCCGCAGAAGCGTGGCGGGCGTCACCTTAACCTGAATGAACAGCGTTGGACGCAGATTGCCCATTGTTTCAGTGCCAAAGAGTGGCGAACTTGGTGTAATGATAGCTACAGTATTGCCCAGCAATTGGCGGTGGGCCAGTTCGCCGCACAACAGGCTCTCGGCTTAAGCCGCCTAGAAAATTATTTGAGTAGCGCCTTGCTACACCACGCTGACCAGCAGGATACCGGGCAGACGCTGCGCCATGGTATTACGTGGCCGAAGATCACCACCTTGGCAACACGTGCGTTAATCATTGCGTCAGAAGCCCTACTGCACAAGGATTCACAGCTCTGATGAAACTGGCGCAACTGATTGAGCAATCTAGTATTACATCAGCATTGAAGGAGTGCCTGCTTCCGGATGCAACCGCCGGGCATCTCGATCGCCGGGCGCTAATTCGTGACTGGCTATACTTGGAAAAATATTCCCACCGCAGCGATATCGAGTTGACGGTCCCTGATGATAGCTACCCTGGTTGGCCAAGTCTGGGAGAGTGGGAAGCCAGCGGTATTCACTGTCAACGACTAGGTCACACCTTTTTGCTCAGTGCTGGTCCTGCCTGGTGCCCGCAGTGGCTGGAACAGGGAGATATCACACCTTTTCTTGATAACGATATGCACCAATTACGTCGCCAAGACACACGAGTGCCGATGGACCATATTCTGCGCCCAGTTTTGAAGTTTGATTACTACCAAGCTCTAGGCCAGCGAGATGCGGTACGCCGGGCGCTGTTCGCCCCGCCGGGCAGTACGCTGCTGGTTAATTTGCCCACCGGCACTGGTAAGACGTTGGTGGCTCAGGTACTGACATTAATGGCTCCGCCGCAGGGGGCTATGTGCCTATTGATAGCGCCAACAACTGCGCTGGTGATGGAGCTAACAAGTAGATTCCGCGAACTGTTAAGCGAAGCCGGTGCTCGAGCTGAATCGGTCTCTGCTTGGTACAGCGACTTGCCGGCGCAGGATAAAAGTGATACGCGTCAGCGTATTAGAGTCGGGGAACAGAGACTGATCGTCACATCTCCCGAAGCTGCCTGTGGCTCACTGCAGTTTGCCCTTTTTGAAGCGGCCAAACAAGGCGGCCTACGCCATGTTATCGTCGATGAGGCGCATATTGTCGCCAGTTGGGGCAATGGCTTTCGTCCGCATTTCCAGCAGTTGGGTGGATTAATCCGCGGGCTTAAACGCATCAGTCGTAAAGCGAAGTTAACACCATGTTCTACGTTGCTTATGAGCGCGACCATCACCGAAGCTAGCCGTAAAACTCTGCGTGATACTTTCGATCAACAGATGATCGAGGTCCACGCTAGCCATTTGCGCCCTGAGCCGGCTTACTGGTGCTATCGGGCGACAGACCATAGTGATAAACAGAATAAGGTGTTGCAGTCGTTGGCACATGCACCGCGGCCTCTAATCCTCTACGTGACGCGACCGGAAGAAGCTGAAGAGTGGGCGCAGATTCTGCGGGATCAGGGGTATCAGCGGCTTGCTACATTTACCGGTAATACGCCGGATCCTGCACGTCAGAGTCTGCTGGAGCAATGGAATAAAAATCAGCTGGATATCATGATTGCCACCTCGGCGTTCGGCGTTGGTATGGATAAAAATGACGTGCGTACGGTAATTCACGCCACCGTGCCAGAAAATATGGACCGTTTCTATCAGGAAGTAGGGCGAGGTGGGCGCGATGGTTTTGCTTGTACCTCACTTCTGATTTATGAACATCAGGATGTCAGCCTAGCAAAACGGCTCTCTTCTCAGAAACTCATTGGTCGTGAATTGGGCCTGGAACGTTGGAAAACGCTGTGGGAAAGGAGAGAACACGTAGGGGATAACTTATATCGTATTGATATTGGAAGAATCCATGTCAATCTTAGTTTCCATAGCGATGAAAACCAACTGTGGAATCTGCGTACAGTACTGATGATGGTGCGCGCAGGCGTGTTAGAACTGGATACTGACCTGCAAAGCCCACCGGATAAAAGCACGTTTGCCGATGTCAGTCACTATGAAGCGGCACTGGAATGCCTCTTGCAAAAGAATCAAAACTCTCTGGTGGTGCGCATCCTGATCGGTAACCATACAGGGGAAGCGTTATGGAACACACACATTATTCCTTCACGTGAAGAGACTCGGGAAGCGGCAAGAGCTAACCATAATGCGTTAATCAACTGGCTGCACACCCCCCAGCTTATCCCTCTGTGTGAGACTTTGGTGGACCTCTATTCCTTGATGGAATTTTCACCGGGCCACGCCTGCGGCGGTTGCCCCGCGTGCCGTAAGAGTAAGATGTTGAACAGCGGTTATGTGATCCCTCCACCGCTTCAACTCAACCCGTTAGTATCATCGCCTTCAGAGCATGTATTAAGTCGTTGGCAGGAGTTGAGCGGGCTGTCCTTTTCCAGTTGCTTTATTACCTACCCTGAGGTGACTGATGATGAATGGGAACGTGAGGGCTGGTATCACCGTATCGCGACGTTGCTAGTACAGTTGCATCGCGCAGGGGTTGTCCAGCGCATATGGTCGGAACCTGCCTTGCTACATAACGTATTCAGTGTCATCCCGCGTGGTGAGCGCCTGACCCTGCTGAGCGACGAATTGCCTGTAGGCGGCGAACCGGTGGCGGATAACGATGTGATGAGTGAACTGGCTGAATTGGTACTTCCTACGCCAGAGTATTGCACCAGTGGCTACCTACCTCCATTCACCCATGCACCATTGCAGTTGACATTGATCCCGCATGATATGCCCGATCCCTACCACCCCCGCGGTGCGCACTATGTTCACCTCGATAATCACAATTGGATCACCATCGAACAACTTCAAAGGAAATTAGACCGTGTCGATTATCAATAACTCCCAAGGAGGCAGTCAGTATGCCGTGCTAGCCGCATTTTATCAGGTGCTGAAAGCCAGCCCGAAAAACACGCTGCCGCGTGAAAAACTGATGGCGCTCTGTGCTCCAGCAACGTTGCAAACGGGTGACGCACCGGATGCAAGAGGTAAAGCGCCCCAGGAATTAAGAGCGTGGCTGGATCTGGGGATACTATCGGAAGAACTGGTAGGCGATACAACTGAAATCAGCCTCAGCTCGAACTATTTCAACACAAAAAATATGCCGCTTCGACAGGCTGCACGCCGCTGCTTACAGTCCCCGGAAAATAACAGTGACCTAAGTTCACGCGATCAACGTGCCGTTGACCTCACCCTGCTCGCAGCGCTGCTGCTGGCACTGGATGTGTATAACAACGCCGATATCAGCACGCGTAACCTTGAAGCGTTAGTAAATCAGTTCTTGCCCGATTTTCGCATCAATAAAACTAACGAAGTTCCGATTGTTCCTGGCTATCTAAACTGGCTGGGCTACGCCCAGAAAATTACCCGCGACAGTTACGCCATCGACCCCACCGATGCCATCCGAGAAGAGCTACCGTTCCTGATGCGGCCTGGAGAACAATTGCCCATCGGCGAAGCGTTGCAACGTCTGAATCAGGCACTGCCGGTGCTTGACGGTGGCTGCTATCGCCAGCAGGTCGAGGACCGTATCAGCCTGCATGGCTGGCAACCACTTAGTGCTAACCGCATTTCGACCTCGCTGTCGCGAGCGCTGCTGCGGCTTCAGCTCTCCGGGATAATCAACATGAAGGCTGAGTCTGACGCCAGCGGCGCAATGCAGTTAACCGGTAGAAAAGGAAGTGTATTGCGTACCGTAACCCATCTTAAATTGACTAGCTCAGGAGCCCGCTGATGCCACAATTACAGAGCTACTGGCCCGGTGAAGAGAACGTTACCGCCTGCATCCTGACCGAAGCCGAGTCACTAGCCGACAGCCAATTGCTGGCGGTCCATGAACCTATGCATCTCGACCGCGTCGAGTTTCACAGTGGTAAGGTCATTCAGGTGGGTGAGGGGGCGCTGCTGGACTTTCTGCTTGAACATAATCGTCCATTGCCGCTGATTGGGGCTTCTGGCGTGGGGAAATCCCATCTAGTGCGCTGGGTTCATGCTCAACTCAAACGTCGAGAAGATCACGCGAAATATCATATTATTCGTATTCCAAAAAATGCGTCATTACCACGCGTGCTTACTACCATCTTAGAAGAACTCAACGGTGAGCAGTATCAGAGTATTCGCGAGAAGGTAAACGGGGTTGGGCAGCAGTTGATCCCAGAAAATGTGGCCGAACATATAGCTCTCAAGCTGCGTCAGGCACTGAACGCAGCTTGGAAGTCTGCCGTAGAAGAACTGCAGCAGGAGCAAATGGGGAAAATTCAGCTGGACGAAAGCAGAAAAAAAAAGCTGAAAGAAATCCAGCAGCACGCAGCATCAACTCGGCTTCCCGCGCTTTTTTTTGACAGTGTGATGACGCAGTATTTTACCGAGCCTAGGGCCTGCTTGCACAATATTGCGCTGCGCTTCTGTAAGGGTGCTGACGATGACAGCATTGCCAACCTGCGTTATGAAATGTCTTCGGAAGACTTTACCTTCAGTGGCCTGAATCTCAGGCAAGTTTCATCTGCAGTGTTCCCCTACTTGGTCAACCAGCAGTTGCTTACAAGTGATGAAAAAAAGCAAGCAGCGGCTCGCGTTGTCAACGAAGTGATCCCTCAGGCGCTGGGTGACACCTTTGGAGAATTGTTCAGCTTTAACCGGGCCAGTTTCCAGGACCTGATGCGCATGATTCGCCGCCAGTTGCTGGCAGAAGACCGCAGCCTGATCTTACTGGTGGAAGATTTAGCTGCCACCTCAGCGATTGAGGATGTGCTGATCGACTGTCTGTTGGAAGAGGAGGAGTACGAAGGCAAAAAGGTGCTGTGTACCCTGAACTCTATTATTGCAGTGACCGAGGGCCACGACAGCTTTAAGCGTCACCGTAATACTTTGGGCACCCGTGCCCGCTATGAATGGGTGATCCAGCAACAGCATGCCAGTGAAAGCGATACATCATTGAAAAAACGTGTTGTCGACTTCTGCGGTCGCTATCTTAACGCCGCCCGCCACGGTGCTGTTGCGCTGGAAAAATATCACCACCAGCAGGATGGGCAGCGCTATCGGGATACTCCGGTATGGCAGGATCAGGAGGTACTGGAAAACGAATCTGCTGCGCCCGCGCTGGCGAGTTTCGGCCATAGCAGTCACGGCCACCCACTGTTTCCGTTTAATCCGGCAGCAATCGGACAGTTGGTTGAACGCCACTGTCAGGATAAAGAACACGGGTTGGTTTTTGTCCCGCGAAATATACTGAATGCTATCCTGCGTGAACCGCTAAAAAATTATCGCCAGAGCTATCTTGATGGGCAATTCCCGCCGTCAGGATATGAAGGGATTATTTGCGGTCAGGAACTTCAGCAAAGGGTGCGCCTGTCCGGTGTTAGCCAGCCCGAACGGGTCAATTCACTGCTGGCCATTTGGGGCGGTAACAGTGCCCATTTGGTTGGCCTGACACCAGCCATTTGTGAAGAATTCGGCATGCCGCAGGCTGCAGAACTGTTAGGTGATCCACCACCACTACCCGAAGGCGATGACCCACTGCCACCCGAAGACGATGATCCACTGCCACCCGGTGAAGCTCCAGCCATTCAGGAATGGAAAGCCGCGCTGGAAAAATGGAACCAAGGCAACACGCTCGATCAAGCCAAAGCGCGTGATATCCGTAAGTGGCTACTTGAAGCGTTGATTGCGCGTATTGACTGGTCAACCGAGCTAATCCAGACCTCGCTCACGGCCAGTTCAGCAAAAAACCAGGGAAGGATCCACTTACCCCGCGTGCTGGTGGGAAATCAGTCGCGCCCGCTTGTGACGCTTGAAGATACTCCTGAGCTGTACAGCGCCTGCTTAGCGATGGCGCGCTTCAACCTTTACCAGAACTGGGATTTCGAAGGTAGTGAGATCGATTACGCTGCCTTCCATAACTTTGTCGACCGTATTGAAACAGAAGTAAAACTCACCGTGTTGCAGGAAGAACGCGAGGAGCTTTCCAGTATTGTCAAAGATTTACAGTTGAGTTGTGCATTCCTTGGGCTGGATGGTTCTTCATCTCCAGTCTCGACAACTCTAGTGCAGGCCCTATTAACAGAACCACAGTCTACGGACAAAAGTCATCCGCTGCTGGACGACTTCTTAACCCAGTCGCGAGCTAGCGTGATCGATGAACACCGGAACCTACGCGATCGTTTAATCGCGCTTACTGCGGCGAAAAAATCGGGCGCCCAACCTTATGCCATCAACGGATTAATGTTGGTGGAAGCGGCAAAAAGCCAACAAGTCGCCGCCGGGAAACGACCGGGTAAGATCCACGAGGTCAAAAACAGACTGGGTAGTTACCGGACCATGCTGCTGAAGGTTCAGGAGGGCATTACTGAACGCCTGAGCGGCGGCAAAAGCTCCAGTCTGGCAACGGTTAATATCTGCGACATCATGAAGGAGATAGTTGAGCTGGCGAACAGCGCTGATGTCGTCCGCCCGGTGGGTGAGACGGTGCCGGTTCTGCTGAAACTGTTGAAGGGTTGGAAAGAACCGGAGTTGAAAAACCAGATCAGACAACTGGAGAAACTGACTTTGCCAGCTGATAACCCTCAGGTGTTGATGAAAGAAATTCTTGCCGTCAACGGCAAGCAATACGAGGCATTTCGGCTACTGCTGGAAGCCTGGAGCAAATTCGAAGATGCTACCTGCAGCTATCTGCAGCAGCGTCACCGTGATGAGGGCGGCGACCAGATTGAGGGAGCCGAAAATGAGATCTCACAAACCCTGACAAGGCTGACTGAGCAGTTAACGCTACTGGAGAAAAACTTAGCATGAGTGAAGTAATCATCAGTGAAGTGGTAAGCTCCAGCGCGTCGGAAGAGATTAGCGTTTTTGCACAGCGCAGCGGCGAATTTAAAACGCGCCTTGAGCGCCATCAGCAACTGAAAAAGGCTCAGGAGATACGCAATAGCCTGCTGCAAGTGGCGCAAAAAATCGATGCTCCGGCGAAAAAGCTGGCGCAGATCCTCACAAGCTATCTGTTGCTACGACAGGTTTGTGATAGTGAGAGCGGTAATCCTATTGTTGGCCTGTTTGATCGCGAAACTTTTGGCAATCCGCAGGCCCTGCTGGCGGCCTTTCTTCAGCAGTACGAGGCGCGTACATATGATGTTGCTCAAGCCCAGGAGTTTGCTCTGCTGGTTCTGGAAATTGAGCGTTTAGCCAGTACTCTCAATGAACATACCAGCACTGCGTGGCGTGAATACATCCGTATGTTAAAAGCGCAGTGGGAAGTGGACCAGAGGCTTTTCAGCAACCTTGCTCATCAGGAAGGGCAACGAAAAGTACAACAGCACTACTGTGACCTTGTCGCTCAGTTCACCAACAGTAGTCGTGGGCTGCCAAAAACTGCTGAAGAAGTTGAGGCCATAATCGATCTGCATGAGCAACTTTGCCACCAGCGCGATGCACTCAAGCTGGACGTGCCAGAAGAGGTCAATCTCTTCCTCAAAGCCGTAGCCGGGCAAGGTGCCACGCTCGATATGTTGACGCCGAATGTACTCAGTTGGCTGACTGAAGAAGATGACCCGACGCGCTATCGTATAAGACGCCTTTAAGGAGCCGTAGTTTTAATGGAACAGATTATTCGCGCAGTACTTGATGGGCTGGAGTCGCAGGAGGCGGTACTGCTCACTTGGGGCAACACACAAGGTTTTTTCACTGAGACCGAGCTCCGTAATACTATTTCTCAGGTCCTACAGAACCACCCGCTCGACGCCAACGGCCTAACTAGTTTTGGCATAGCGAAAGTTATGATCGATCGTGGATTGCTACTACGTCACCAGCAAAATGGTGTTTCGGTGTTTCGTACCCGCATGGCGGAGGCAGTGCGACTTTACAGCCAGTTGCGCCAGATGTTTCCTAAGCACGGCCTTAATAATAACTGGCGTACCGCATCGACGTTGGTGTCCGACTATCGCTTCTTACGCCGCCAACGCAAATACCCGAAGCGTGATCTGCAGGCTGCTGAGATTTTGCAACAACTTGATGAAACAGCCGGTTTTACCCCTACGCACCGCCAACTACTGTCGGCCCTGCTCAGTCACTCGAGCGGAATGTACAACCTCGCCAGCTTTCAGCAAGAAGCCTGCAAAAATGTACTGCGCGGGGTGCAGCAGAGCCAGCACCGCTCGACTGCTACTATTGTCTGCGCCGGAACTGGGACTGGTAAAACGTTGGCGTTCTATCTGCCCGCTCTGACCTTTATCGGTAGCGAACTGGTCGCCAAAAGAAAAGACGCGGTGAAGGCTCTTGCTATCTACCCGCGCAACGAACTGCTGAAAGACCAGTTTATTGAAACGCTGCGGCAGACGCGCAAATTGAACACTGAACTAGCAAAGAAAGGCGTGCGTAAAGTGCGTATCGCCGCACTGTTCGGCATGGTGCCGCTAGATAAAGACGCGATTTATCGTGACTACATGAAAACGGCTTGGAGCCGGCATCGTGACGGCATGTCCTGCCAGTATATTCCCTGCCCGACGGATAGTTGTCGTGGCAAAATGGTCTGGCGCACCGCCGATCTTGAAAACAGCTTTGAACGTCTGCATTGCGATAGCTGTACGCAGACCATCGAGCCTGATGAAGTGATCCTGACGCGTAAGCGTATGAAGATCGAGCTGCCAGATATTTTGTTTACCAGCACCGAAATGCTGAATAAGCAGATGGGCAACCCGTTTCTGGCATCGCTGTTTGGCATCGGCAAAAATATCGTCCCGCCATCGATGATGCTGCTTGATGAGGTGCATACCTATTCCGGCGTCAGCGGTGCACAGAACGGCATGCTGATCCGCCGCTGGCGGCATCTGTCCGGTGCTACACCGCACTTTGTTGGACTGTCCGCAACGTTGGAGCAGGCGACGCGCTTTATGGCTTCGTTAACTGGGCTGGAAGAGTACCTGGTGGCGGAAGTTAGTCCGATCGAAGACGATATGGAGACAGAGGGCGCGGAGTACATGCTGGCTCTACGTGGCGACCCGGCGTCCCGCTCTAGCCTTTTGTCCACCACCATTCAGGCCTCCATGCTAACCAGGCGTATGCTCGACAACGCCGCAGTGCCGGTCAGCAACGGTATGTACGGCACGCGCAGTTTTGTATTCACAGATGATATTGACGTCATTAACCGCCTCTATTTTCAGCTGCTAGATGCCGAGGGGCGTTACTCGAACGGCAATATCAATGCCAAAAAAGAACCGCTGGCGATGCTGCGCGGCGACGCTCCAAATGAAGAGAAATTTACCTTTGGTCAGCAGTGGCCGCTGGCCAAAATGATTGGCCATACGCTCGATTCCGCTGACCGGAGCAACGTTAAGCGTACCTCTTCGCAGGATGCTGGCGTCGACCATGCTGCGGATCTGATTGTCGCTACCGCGTCACTTGAGGTCGGATTTAACGACCCGAATGTCGGTGCCGTTATCCAACATAAAGCCCCGCGCGATAATGCCCAATTCCTGCAGCGTAAAGGGCGTGCTGGACGTCAACGAACCATGCGCCCGTGGACCGTGGTTGTGCTGTCCGACTATGGTCGTGATCGCATGGCATTTCAGTGCTACGAAAACCTGTTTGAGCCAGTACTAAAGGCACGCCAACTGCCGGTCGGCAACAGCTACGTACTGCGTATGCAGGCGGCCTTTGCCACTATGGACTGGCTCTCCAGCCGGAACGAGTATCTTAATCAGTGGAATCGTGGTATCTGGGATGACCTATCCGTCCCGCAGGACAAAGGTAAGCCATCTGAAGCTCAGTCAAAGCTGGCCGATCTGATTGAAGACCTTCTGAACAGCCAGAAAACCCAGCAGGAGTTTAACTCATGGTTGGCTGAATCACTGGGGATTAAGGACGAAAAACTGCTGCAGTCATTGCTGTGGCAACCCCCACGCGCGATTATGACCGCGTTTCTTCCTACGGTACTTAGAAGACTGCGCTCCAACTGGTCGCGCCTTGGCATTGAGCAGGCCGATAACTGCCGCAAAAGCACGCCGATGCCTGATTTTATACCGTCCGCGTTGTTTAACGACCTCTGCCTGCCGGAGTTACAGATTAACCTGCTAGGTGAAGTCGGTCAGGAACCCGATGCGCACAGCATGCCGATTTTGCAGGGGATGAAAGATTTTGCCCCGGGGCGTATCAGCAAGCGCTTTGCCATCAAAAACATTCGCGAATGCCACTGGCTAGTGCCGAAAAAACTCGAGCTGAAAGATGGTTCGCATCCATTCCCGATTGATGATTACTGCCCGCCAGACAAACGGGAGTCCATGCCCGATTGTCACATTACCACTCGCACTGGCATGCAGGTTATCCCTTGCTTCCGCGCCTGGGAAGTGACTGCCAGCACGCCACCAGATGACCTTAAACTGAGTGAAACCTCAAACGCGTTTCTTAACTGGCACAGCGAGATCCGTCCACCTCAGAACGGTATCCCTGCGGAAGTGCCATCCAACAATGCCTGGCAGGATATTTTCCAGCAGGTGGAGTTTTACAGCCACCAGCAGCACTGTCCGATCGAAGCCGTGCGCTTTGCCACCGGATCACGTGCCAATATTAAATTCAGCGACCAGCGTGAAGACCTGCAGATTGACTTCAAATTTGAACACCAAGGCGAACCCGCTGCGTTTGGCTTCTCGCTGTGGGTAGATGCGATAAAATTCCAGTGTCGGTTACCTAATTTTGATCTCGCTAGCATCAGCAACAACCGTGAACTGGTGGCCGGATTGCGCACAGCGCGCTTCCTGTATGAAGTCAGCCACGACGAGGCAATCAGTGTTAATACTTTCCTCGGCGGTTGGCTGGCAGAAACTGTCCTGGCAGGTATTGGCAGCGAAGCAGTATTGAAAAACTGCACCCCGGAGCAGGCGTTCCGCGCAATGGAACACAACAGCGCAGGGATCGCCTTGATTGACGTTCCTGCTCGAATCTTCCAGACGTTGTATGATGCGCAGACCGGTGAAGAGATAGAGCAGGATCTACAGCAAAGCTTGCGTGAACTGTTGTCCCAGGCTCCGGTGATGGCAAGAATTGCCTACTGGGTGGAACTGCTGTGGCAACCGCTGGATAACACCTGGTTGGAGTGGTTGACCCTCAACTTCACCAACACACTGGGTGCGGCGCTGCTGCAAACCGCTATGCAGTTGTGCCCAGATGCCGACGACAACGACCTAATCCTTGACCTCAACGGTGGGCCGGTGCGCACTGCGCTGCTCGCGCCTGACCAGCGCGAAATCTGGCTGTCGGAAACCACCGTGGGCGGTGGCGGTATCATTGAGAAGATCCAACAGATTTACCGTGAAGATCCGCGCAGTTTCTTCGAGTTGCTAGACTTTAACCTCAGTCCAGGCGACTACGAAACAATGGACAATAATGTCTGGCACCTGCTGCAAACCATGGTAAACCCGACATCATCCCTGCCTGCGTGTATGAACGAAATGCGCCTTGCCAACGATCATGCCAGCCAGGTTCAGGCGCAGCGCAACTTGCTGGGAGAATTGCAGCGCAGCGGCTTTATGACCAGCCACAGCTTCCTGTCGGCGATCAACACCCGCCTATTACGGCCGGGGACCGATGCCAGCAGCGATGTCTTTTTACTGCAACTGCAACAGGATTGGCGACAGCAGGAGCAGCGACTGGGTATTGAACTACCACAGCGTGTCTATGCCTTTACCTGTAGTCAGTCCAGCGCGCTTGACCAGCAACTACAACAAGCTAGCCAAGGGCAGCACAACTTGGAGAGTTGGCGTTTAAATACCTGTAATGGCCTACTGTGGCCACGTGGCCATACCATTCGTGATAGCTGGCTAACTTGGTACAACCCTTACAGCTTTGCCGGGCCAACCGAGCGCCTCCTGCTGGCCCATGTGGTGCAGCACAGTTGTGCTCAGGTGGCGCTCAGCCAACCAGACTGGATGCAGCGGTGTCACCAGCATCTGGAAAATAATGGTAAATGCGAATTACTAGCCGAACCGGGCGATGCAATAAATGAGGCCATCGCTACTCTTTTAGTCACCCCAGTAGAAATGTATGGGTTGTTCTTCTACCCGCGCGTCAGTGCCCTGCGCCGCCACAACAATGACACCTTCGCCATGATTGAAATTCCGGAGGCGATCCAATGAATACCCGTCGTATTTTTAAATCCAGAACCTCACGCCAGAGTGAAGTTCTTGATGTACTCAGCTCCTTGTTGGTAGCGGAGATCGCTCAGCCCAGCGCGGAATTGTGGATAGTCTCGCCGTGGATCACCGACCTCGACCTGCTGGATAATCGCACCGGCCGTTTCGACTACCTCGAACCAGCCTGGGGACAGCGTCAGGTGCAGACCTCAGAACTGCTGGCGCGTGCGGTAGCCAACGGCGGTACGCTTAAAGTGATGACCAACGAGACCCAGCATAATGCACGCTTTATCCGCCAGTTAACCGAACGCGTCGCCAACTACGGCATGCTGGATAACCTGTACATTGGCCAGAAAGAGGTACTGCATACCAAAGGGTTCCTCGGAGATCATTTCTTCCTAAGCGGTTCAATGAATCTGACGATCGGCGGGATCGTGATCAATGATGAACAGATTAACTTGACCACAGACAAAACCGCCATCGTGCAGGCGTTGTTAGCATTTAACGACTTTTACCAACCGGCACAGGGAGGTGTGCAATGAACAGCGCTGATAGCGAAAAGTTCCTGCGAGCCTTTTTCCATAGAGAAAACAATATTATCTCTTGGGAAAAAATCGCGGGTGGCCTGCTAGAAGCATCAACCCAACAGCGGTTGACCCCCTGGCTTGACGATGTCCGCAACGGATGTTTCCCGGTGATCCTGCCGCGCGTAGTAAAGGGCAGCAATGACAAAGTCACCTGGTATGCAATGGCCGATGAGGAACGAGACTATGCGGAGTTGCGCGAATTATTAGACGCGCACGTCGGTACCTCGTGGTCAGACTTTGACCGCCAGCGCACGATGCTGGATCCGAGCGACCCGGTGGAAAAAGCGTTGATAGACCACTATAGCGATAGAGTATATAAATTTAGCTCTCTTTCTCTGTCGAGGATCCCGGAGATTTTCAATGGCATAGAGCGCTTGCGCCAACAACTCGCCGGCCGCCCGAGTTACCAGCTCACACTTCTGCGCCCGCGTGGCCGTATTCTGCGTGATATTCGTGCCGCCTTGCGCCGTCGTGATGTGCCGCAGACTCGCCTCTATCTGCAGGAACTACGTGAAGCTGGTGGCATAGGCCATATTAACGAACTGTTTATCGAACTGCGCTGTATGGCTCTGGAAGGTGACGCCAAAAGCCTGCTGGATTCGACTCAGTTGCGACAGGTCTTGGATATGCCGCACCCGTTGGTGTTGGCTGAAGAAGTAATGACAGTCTTCTATCAGCAGTTTCTGCTGAAGTATGAGCAGTTGAGCGACCTCGCCGCCCAACGACAAGCATTTAATAATTTGCTGGTGAAGAACGTACCGCGCCTGTTCCAAGTGACGCAGGGTATCAACACGCCATCGGCAATCAAAAATATCCTACTGTGGTTACTATCTGACACACAAAGTGATCCGGCAAGACTGAGGGAACAGGCACAGCAAGTGGTTGCCGGTATGAAGGGTGCAACAGACGATGACCTGCACTGGATCCGCCGGTTGCTGGAAGCATTCCCGACCGTTGCAGTGGCCTCCCTACCGACGGCGAGCATCGATGAATTGCTTGCCAGAGCCGATGAATATCCTGAAAGCGTTCTGAAAGAGTTACTGTTGCTACCGGTCAGCGCTCGCGGCGCAGCCATTGCTTTGCAATGTGCCTGGGTCGTAGGCAGTGCAGAAGCTGCTGTGAGTGCTGTCAGTTATCTGCAACAACTGGCTCAACAAGAGCGCGACTTGTTACTGGCGAAACCGGCCTTCCAGCGTTATTACACTGCCTTACAGTTGATGCTGCCATCCAAACGAACAGAACATGATACTGCAGGTATCAATAACTGGCAGGACTGGTTGAAGGAAGTCTTAAATAACCCTCGATGGTCGGGGGCGATAGAAGCGGTAGAACAGGCCTGCGGCCAATGGAACGCAGCGGCTTTCCAGCCCGAGGCATTTGTTTCGTTGCTGGATAAAACCAACAACTGCGCCAGCATGGTGTTGCGCGATGCCATTCCAGTACTGCTCGAGTGGCTGGATAACCATCAAACAAGTGCTTCCTGGCAGTCTGTCCGGTTAGCATTGCTGCAACAATTGGCGCTGGACGACAATAGTTCTCGCGAAGATATCTTTACTGCCTGTGATCTAACACGCGGTTATTTAGAGGGCGATAGTAATGCGCACGATTACCGCGAACTAATAGAAAACCTGCAGATGATGATCGAGAGTTCAGGTACCACCAGCGCTAGCGCCTGGCTGGATTTGCTGGAACTGTTCTTGGTCTACCCAACTGCTGACCAACTTGCCAGAGAACAATTATTCAATCTGGTACTCAACATGTTTTACCGCAACCCAGCCCGCTATAGTAAATTGCAGTGGAACCTATTGGCTCAGTTTGCTGGTGAGTGCGGACTTGTCTGTGAAATTCCCCCACAAATTTTAGAGGACAGTGGGGAGAAAAATGATGAGGTTCGTGTCGGATCAACATTGAATGACAAGGTAGTGGGCATTTATACATTGACTGAGTCGGTAGCACAGCGTGTGAAAAAACAACTACTAGCCGATTATCCTCAGGCCGATATTCGCCTCAACAACGATAAAGGCGGCTCAACCATGCTGCGTTCATTGGCTAGAGAAGCGGATGTATTTATTTTTGCTTGGCTTAGTTCTAAACATTCTGCTTATTACGCGATAAAGGAAGAGCGAGGGGATAAACCATTATTGCAACCTTCCGGAAAAGGCAGTACGAGTATGCTGGACTGCATACGTAGTTATCTTAAATTGTAGTAAAGGTAAAAAACTTAGCTGTAACCTATAACGTCACAGCTAAGTTCAATCTCGGGCTATTCACCCCGATATACGCAACCCGCAGTACAGGTTTCTTTCACCATGACAGCACTCAGAATCGGCAACTGTGTTTTAACCTGATTCCAAATCCATTCAGCAAGCACTTCGCTGGTGGGATTCTCCAACCCTGGAATATCATTGAGATAGTAATGATCCAGGCGATCTAGCGTCGGCTTGAAAATGGCCTTGAGTTCAGCGAAATCAATAATCCAACCTGTGTGTTTATCAACTTCACCAGTTATCTCAAGGCGTACGACAAAAGAGTGTCCGTGTAAACGGCCGCATTTATGGCCTTCCGGAACATTGGGAAGACGGTGTGCGGCTTCAAAGGTGAAATCTTTGTATAACGTAGTTTTCATGAGGACCTCATTTTTTGTTATACAGTAACAATAAGAAGCAAGATTTCCTAGCATTAAGAATGAGCATTAACACGCTTGCGTATTCCGACCTAAACCGGATTGTTTTCGATCGTGGTTTTTTTTGCAGGAACTCAATTATGAGTTATCGCTGGCCACAACCTCGTATCGACGAACTTCACTGGTTCTCACGTCATAGTTTAAAGATTGGCGGCAAGAATGACCTTCAGCAATGTCGTGATGATATTTCTGTTGGCTGACATACGGCCAGTGGCGCTCACCATTATCAGTAAGACCTGCATCGATTTATTCAAACCATGGGCGCTCGCTGACATACTTAGGATGGTATTGCAATTTGCTTTCGCACAGATGGCAAATACGGCGATCGTCCGGCAGTCTGCACGGTACGAGTTCCGGTCAGATGCCCATTACTATCGAAGGCATCTACATTGGGTGCAGCCGTCCCGGTATGAGTAGGCTGTTGGATGTGTTAATTGTGGGGATGGTAGTGACGCGGCAACTTTGGTGGTGGCTGGCGTAGATGTAGTCAGGGTATCGCACAGTGGTTCACTACATCATGGGGTTATGATGTAAGAAATGACTGATGGTCTGATGGCGACACATGGTGAGCCAGCCATTTCAGACTGGCTTGTTTGCTACAATTCAACGCTGTAGTAACCGAACAGCGGCAGCAGATGATTGGGATGAGTAACGAGCGTTCCGGCATGACCGTGATATCCGCATTAGGGCACAGCCCAATGTGCTCTGGAGTCAGATGACGTGGTTCGCGAAGAAAATATGCATAAATCGGAGTGGGCAGCGGCAGTGCTGGCAGAAATACTCAGCATCAGGCGTATGTCGGACTTTCTCTGTGCTGATGAGGAGCCCCTAGGAAGGTCCAACTCTGGATGAATATGCTACAGTTGCGACAGAATGTCAGGGGTATCAGTCTCTTCAGGCTCATCGACAGGAATGTCTTCCCATGTGAATGCAAAACGTGAAACGGAACGGCATTCAGGCAACGCGGTGTCTGTATCTTCAATGCTGTAAATCCCCGAGCCACAGTACTCGCAGAACTTCAGCCCGTAATAATCGCGCCCACATAGCACGCAGTGCCATTCACAGCCTTCAGTGTTGTACACCGGTAACGCTGCCACGAGGTGGCGAATAAACGCCAGACGTCCCTGTCGCTTCCTGTCTTCGTCGATATACGAACAACGCTCTGCTTTCGATGGTGTGAGGCTCATCAGGTCATGCGTGAAGTAAGCTTCCATGTCATTTTTTGCAGGATACAGATGAAGCAGACAATAACAGCAGGGACAAAGCCAGAGACTCTTCCGCAGCTTAATCGCATTCCATGGCGTGCAGAGTTTCCCTGCCGGGTCGATGGCAAGATATTGTGGGGTTATTTGCATGATAAAATTCCGGCCTGTTTTACAGGCATGACGGAGCGCCGCTAGGAGGCGGGCTCTTTTGTGACTGGGAGAGGGAAGTGACCGTTAACACATTCCGCTAACGGCCTAATGGGGAGTCAGAGCCTTAGCGAGGCTTGCGACAACTGCCGATAAGCGAGGGATTATCTTGGCTGCAACCAAAGGAGCGTCCGTCACCATATCGCTTGCTGGCCTCCTTACTCAGATACCATGCCCACTCAAGCGCTCTGAAGTATTCCGGGGGCTTCGCCTTATTTTTCAGCTGATTAATCCAGATGGGCTGACCATTTGGAAACCGGACCCGTGAAGCGTACTGCGGCCAGGGGAGTGACAGCGCACTGCACCAGGCCTTCTGAATCAGGTTCGCCAGGGAAGGCAATTTCCCGCTCTCAGGAGGATCAAAGCTCCCCAACTGGTGGAAGGCATCTTTGTTGAGCAGCAATACAACATGATAATGGCGGTTACCACTTTGCAGTCCGTATTCACGACACCAGATATAACGCAGTGAAGTGGGGTGGTCACAGGTGATGCCTGCGTGTCGTTTGGCGCTAAACAGTGATGCCATATGGGTTTTCAGTGAATCGATGAAGCGTGAGATAACACGCTCATCCCTGCGTCCTGTACCGTCAATAGGGAAACGTAAGTCAGCACGGAATACAGCCAGCCGGGGATACTGCTCAGTTGCCGCATCAAAGACCTGACGGGTGCGCTCTGCGTAACTGGCATTAAGCAGGTATGTTGAATTCATGGGGTTGTTCTCGAATATGGGTTTGTATCATCTGAATGACAGGGGCTATTCCCTTCAGAGGGAAAGAGCCTGCTCAGATAACAAGGGGTATGTGTTTATCTGGTGAGAAAGGGATATCTATTTACTTACCTGTTTATCTCTTTGTTTATCTTTTATTTATAATAATAAACCCGCGTTTTCCTCCTGCTCAAAAGCATCGGTACGCATGCGTTTTATTCATCCGATGCCATTGTCTTCGTGGGTTTTATCACTCTGGAGTTATTTTTCTTCGGGCTGCTCCTCTTCACGTGATTCCTCGATGCGTTCTTTCAGCCATTTTTCCACCTCGCTTTTAAACCAGCGTGATGCACGACCTAACTTTATCGGCTTCGGAAACTTCTTCTCTTTGATGAGCTTGTAGAACCATTTATCTGTGAGACCGGTAAAGGCGGTGATGAATTTCATGTCGACCATCTGGTCACTGAGCAGACTGACTGGGGCTGGCATGTGATGTACTCCCTTGAAATGACAATGTGGCGGGAGGTGTCGGTAGCCTGTGGAGAGGGCGACGACACTTCCTCAAGGGATTGGCAAAACTGGTCAGGAAATACCTGGAGCTACAGAGCGCTACCTTCTTCAGGGGATGCCTGAAGCGGTATGCATCGAATTTCTTATTATGATAAAGTAAGATTTACAGGTCTATTTATGTGAGGGATTGGTGTAAGTCTATGATTAACTGGTTTTAAAAATAAATTTTAAATACATAAAACATTCATTAATAGAGTAATAAAATAATCATGGTTACTATCATTTTTATTGCATGTTATTAGTCATGTTTATTACTATGTAATAATTGGGTGGGTAAGCTGATGAAGGCAGGCTGAGGATGTCGGGAAATAAAAAACGGAATAAAAAAGCACAAAACAGCAGCCAGAGTGATGGTCTGGCACAGGCGGTAAACAGCGCTCAGAAGGAGCGGGTTATCACTTACCCGCATGTCCATCTTCCATCCCCGGCAGAGCTCGGGCTCGAACTACCCGAACCGAAGAAGAACCCTGACAACATCGATATTGATACTCAATCTGCGACAGATGAAGCCCCACATATTGATGACAGCGTGATTAATAAGTTTGATATCAGAAAACTGAGAATGGCACTGGTGACTCTCGCAGAGGCGGGAGCAGATATGTCTGATCATGTCTTCATTAATCCAGGCAACAGCTCTCCTGCACGGGAAAGAAATCGCTATCTTTTTATTCAGCTGCCTTTTCACAACCGCCTGGAGTTAATCACGCTGGTGAAGCGCTATGTCAGACGCAGCCGTTTCATGGATGAAGGGATGCAGGCGTTTAATCAGGCAGTGAAAGAAACATCGGATTCCTATCTTATTGAGGATTCAGCCCTGTCATGGTTGAAAGATAAAAAAGCAGCCTGCTGGGCGTGGTGCTATATCAAGAATCAAAACAAACCGCTCTCCTTGCCTCCCGGTTCACACTTCCAGGCGAATGTCAGTGTGTATCAGCCCACCTTTGTCAATCCGGAGCATATGCCTGCGGATATTCCGTCATTTTACAGCGACACCGGTATTCCTGAGCCGGAATTAAGCCCTAAAGGGTTGCTGGAAGTGGTCACGGCCTTTTTTGACCACTGGCTTGTTGAACGCCCTATCAAACACGGCGAAGCGGATAAACTCCGGCGTATGTGGGAAGCCCTGAACCAGCGTGCTGAAATGAAAAAGTCACCGTTTGATTTCCTTGATGGCAGCAGCAGTGACGCCATTGAATGGTGCTGGTCGTATGTGGCAAACAAAATGCTCGGTATAAACTGGTTAAGATTCAGTGCAACTTCCGACGGTGATCGCCGGGCACTCCTGGATAGCCTGTACCAGGTATGGGAATGCCCGTCGGACACACGAAAACTCTTTGTGCATGAACTCCGACGAGCCTGGAGTCAGCGGAAATTCCGGGCTGAACAAAAGCAGCGGAAATTATTCCAGGCGTATATTGCCCCCCGGACAAAAGAGAAACTCAGCCAGCTTGCTAAAGAGCGGGGGATGAAAATGAATGAAATATTGGAGCGACTCATCGAAGATGCCTACAGTCTGATGAAAAAGTAGACGTTGGCTGCTGGCTTTACACGATGGAGAGCAATGGCTGTGCCTTCTCCACCTTAAAAACCGCAAATAAAAAAATTACAGACACATATCACCTCAGCGACAACCCACAGAGGCTGTTGCTAAGGAGGTAAGTCTGGATATTACTTTGTTGGGTCGTATTTTTGACGAGATGTACACCCTGGCGGTGGAAGGCACCGCCGTCACGGACTCTGCCGCTGTGCTGGCCGGGAGCTATCTGCAGAACGGCGTGAGCGGCAGGGATGCGGCTGAATCACTGGTACTGTACGAGTCGCTGAAAGCCTGCGGCTCCGGTTTTACCTGCGGGCTCGCCGGGGGAATGCTGCTGCCGCTGACCCTCACCGCCGACATCAGCTCTTCGCTGTTCATTCAGATGCGGCTGTGTGCGGCAGTTGCCATCACCGGCGGTCATTCCCCTGATGACCCTCGGGTACGCCTGCTCTGCTGGGGGGCGCTGGCCGGGGATGCCTGCACCGATGCCATCAGTGGCATCGTCACCCGGTTACTGACCCGCACACTGACGCTGCCTCAGGCGGAGATCGCACTGCTGAAGGTGGTATGCGACGCATTACTGCTGAAAAGCAGTCAAGTGTTACTTAGGGATAGCCTGCTGCACCCGTTACTGGGCGGGGTAATCAACGGTGGGGCCGCCTGGCTCGTCACCCGCCATACGGGGCAATTCGCCATTCGTCTGTTTATTCCACCGGTAACTCCGCCCTGCACAGCATAATCTTCTGCATTTCATTTTCGGACATCACCTGTCCGTCATTACTCGTATAACACACTGATTTTCCTGACGCACCGGCCATGTCCTTACAGGCGGGTTTGTTATCGTTTTTGCCCTGACGATACAGACCTGAATGGAGGGGCTATGGCCGTTTATCGCGAAGATGCTGACCTGCGGTTTCTCGGGCGTTGTGAGAATGAGGACCTGGATTTACTGGTCAGCCTCATTACCCGTGACCCACGGGATAACACCCTGCGCTGGACGGAAACGCTGTCCGGCAGCGACAACTACAAACGTTTTCACCCGGCGCACCGTAATTACTGGCAGGAGATTGCCGCTGAAATCCAGACCTTCGGTGCCAGCAGTATTGCCAGTATGTTCAGGGGCGGGCAAGGCGTGTTGTACCGGGAAGTGTTATGCGATGTCTGTGACCATACGGGCGTGAAATACAAAAAAGAGGAGGCAACCGAAACCATTGAACTCTCCCTATTGATGAAGATGCTCGAAAAAAGCCTCAGTGAAATGTCCCTGGCTGAGCTGCGAGAGTTTGCTGACAGCATGGGCACGGAACTGACCGCGCCAACGGTACCGCTGGTACTGATGGCGATACAGACTGCTGTCAGATCTTCTGGTTTTGCAGCCTATCGTCTGTCGGTCCTGATGCTCAGTACGCTTGCGAAGGTGGTACTGGGACGCACGCTACCCATCGTGACTTATCTGACCCTGACCCGCTCTATCAGTGTACTGGCCGGGCCGGTTGGTATCGCCCTGAGCACCGGTTGGCTGATTGCCGATATAGCAGGCCCGGCACGGCGGGTTAAGGTTCCCGCCTGTCTGCTGCTTGCTTGTCTGCGTCAACAATATCTATACAAATCACTGTAATCAACGGAAACCCTTCACTATGTCTGCGGAAGAAAAACAGCACGATCGCATGGCATCACGGCTGGCGATCATCATCAGTCGCTTGCTGATGGGGGAACGGTTGTCAGTTACGGGCTTGTCTCAGGAGTTTCGTATCTCGGAGCGCACTCTGCGTCGGGATTTTCGTGAACGCCTGAGCTGCCTGGAACTGACATACCAGCAGGGTTGCTGGTCATTGTCCCACCAGCACGAAGGCCTACGCACCAACCGGGATATTTTGCACTTTGCACGGGTAACCCGCACAGAGCAGCTATTCCCGGCGATGGATCACCGGCTGATATCGGTGCTGACTGACAGCTCCGTAGAGCCACCTTTTATCGTCTGGCAATCTCCACCGGAGCGCAAGCCCGGTCCCTTCGGCAGTTTCTGGCGTATCACACAGGCCATTCTTGAACGAACGCTGCTGGATCTGACCGCAGAGGGACAGCAGTACCGCTGGTTCGCACCTTACCGCCTGATTTATTTCGAGAACGGCTGGTATCTGGTCGGTGAGCATGCCCGGCAACTGCAGGTCTTTCTGCTGGAGAGTATTACCGATGTCTACCTGACGCCGAGGCAGTTTCTGCGCAGAAGGCAGGTGAGCGAACTGACCGGTGATCCGCATTTCATTCACTCTTTACCGCACTTCCGGTTTGTCCGGAGAGTGCTGGCTGAAACCGATAATTAAGGATATTTATGAAAAAAACAGTACTTATGATGATGCTACTGGCATCTGCTCAGGCCAGTGCAGCCGCTAATACGTGGACCCGCACCATCGTGCAGGGTTTAACGGAATACCGGGTACAAAACAAAAAAGGCGCTGAGCTGTTGCTGACCTGTTCACCGGAGGACAATGTGTTCGTTCTGTACACATCACCCGATGGCAAAACTCTCGCCAGCGGTGGAGATGATGGACGCAGCGTTCAGGCGCAGACCGACAACAGCGACACGTTTCTGATAAACGATACAGTTTCTGATGCCGGGGGCAGTAACTTCGAAGCCTTCTGGGATGCAGCCAGAAAATCCCACCGTATCCATATAACGGCGACCGGACTGACCTCAGCTACCTTCACCTTCAGCAATGCCGCAAAGATTCTGCCTGAGTTTGATAAATCAGGATGTCTGACTCGCATGTAAGCCTTTATTGCTCCAACAAAAATAAGGAAAAAATAATGAAAACAGCAATGAGTATCCTCGCCGTGGCGCTGGTGGTCTCACCTCTGCTGCACGCCGCAGAGGCTCCCGTCAGGATTGGCCTGGAGCAGGTTAAGAATCCGTATTATCCGAATCTGCATCAGCAGCGTGTTCATGTTCAGTCACTGACTGACAGCGTCACCATTAAGAATATTGTCGTTAACCGGGGTAATTGCCCTATTCAGAAGATGCCCACGGTCTACGCAGGTAGTAAGCCTGTAGCACTGGTACCTTCAACGTTGCCTTACGGGAAAGAGATTGCCGTCTACATTAAAGGCCCATGCAGTGTGGCAGAGATTAACGTCATCACCAGTCAGGGGGACTGGCTGATGAAGTACTAGTTTCGATTGAAGAATATCTGGTCTGACAACTGATTGTCAGACCCTGTTGTGCTATCAACCGTAATATCAAAGAAATCAGGTATTAATACTGCGTATTAATAGCCATTATAAACCCCTCCTCCGTAAGGTCCCTCCCCTTATGAAGGATTCGCCATACTATATATCTCTTTATTTCAGTGGGTTAGGGTCCTGCCACTGCTTGTCTATTTTATTTGTGCCAAGAGCGGAAGTTGATTATCTTGATAAGAGGCTAGCATGATTCTGCATTATCGAAGAATCAAATATGTCAAACATTCTTTAATTTATAGATCTGGAATAAATTTGTCCTCACATCAACCGACGTGAGGACAGAAGATTGCTCACTTTCCTACGTAATTTGCTCCTAGATATTTCGTTTTTTAAATGTATTTAAAATTGATGGGATGACTTTTGTTAAATGTTCATTAACTTCCTCAAGTTCATTGTTATTGGCTTCGTTTAATGAAATCATGTTGTGAACAATAAAGTTACGGATTAAATAAAAATATTCTTCACATTTTTTTTCAGAGGATATGTCTGCATCTATCATTTTTTCAATATATGCTATTGATGTTTTTCTGAGATCAGATAGTTCTGTAGATACACTACTGTAATTATTAAACAAGAGAGTAATTCTCTTCTTTTCAGCAGTGAATTCCTTAATTTTATCTAAAATATCCCTGGATTTAATATTGTTTTGCTGAGTGTTTTGAAGTTGCGAGAGAATTAAATCATATTCATTCTGCAAGATATAACTCATTAATAATTCTACTATCTGATATAATAAAAAGAACTTAAATGGTGGGTTTTTTTCGTAAGGGAAATATAGGAATAATATTTTTTCAATCAAGACATGATCCACTACATCGCTATTTAAAAGTTTAAGCGAAAGTTTGTTAGCTTTTATAGCCCCTTCTTCTGGAAGAGATTCAATGTTCTTTTTTGAAAAAACTAACTCACTTGGTAATCGAGAGGATAAACCAACATATCCTTCTTCAAAAAGGCATACAGACAAGCTCGATATTGTAAGTGACTCAATATCTTTTTTCCAAAATATTCCTATTACCAAATCTTGACTTACTAAATCAGAAATGATGAATTTGTTGCCATTAAAGATTATGTCTTTGACATACGAATATTGAGGAAATTTTTTGAGCAATTCTACTGTGGCAATATATGAATAAAGCAGGAAGTGACGGTCTTGTGCATATTCATGCTCTGTAGATTCTAAAGCAAGAATGGGGATCAAAAAACCAATATTTTTATAGTCGTCAGTAAATCGATATCTCACGGGAGTTATATCACTCTCTTTGATATCTTTTTTTAATAAAAAGACTACTTCATATTCCTCTGGGACATAATTACGCTCAGCTAACATTGTCCGAGTCTCTTTATAGTCTAGTGGATTGTTAAGCTGCGCAATATCTTCTCTTTCATTTTTTAAAAAAAAGCCAACCTCATCCTCTACGTTAAAAAGAAGTTCTACATTACCATATTTTTCTTGAAAGCTGTCTAGGATCATCAATATATCCCGTTAATAAAGAGAAAAATATTTTTGCTTCGCAGAGTCGACAGCAGCCAACATATCAAGGTAGCTATCGCTTTGCGGGTTTAAAATTTCTCTAAAATAACAAACAAAATAAGCCCGTTGAGCATTGCCGATTTTTTTACTTTTCTTTGTGATATCTAATAAAGTTAAATTAAATCGTTCGAGAAATTCTGTTGGGTTATCTAGCTTAAAGTCATCGGTGATATTGGAAATACAATTAAGTGTTGTTATTACTTCGAGATCAATTAATTTTCCTACTGCGGCTCCAAAACCAGTATATGCTTGCGAGCGTTTGAATATTTTTTTTATATTTATACCGAATGGAGAACCGTTAGTGGCTTTAAAATTATCTTCAAGGGCTGTATCACCAACTAAAGCGTCAAAACGTGTTATCACGTTATTTAATGCGGTTGAAAATTCTTCAAAAAGATTTTGATCTGTATTTTCCTTGGAGAGTTTTTCTAAGCTCGATATATTTTCCAAAAGGTCTGTTCTATCTATTGGTAACTCATCTCTTGTAATGTAAGAGTTAAATCCTTCCACTATCTCTCTAAATTTATACTCATGTAACTCATCAGCTGTTTTATCCTCTATATCTTGGATAAATACAATGCCATCTAATGGTGTTTTTAAATAGTCAAGATATAATATCTCTATTTGTTGACGAAGAGACATAGGGGTCTGCCCGGTATTCAAAGTCAACATTCTATAAAGGATACCGAGTCGATTTAATCCATTATATATTTCAACCCGAATTTTGTTGTTGAGAACCTTATTAAGTTGTGTCGGATTGTCATTGGTGGAAAGCTCTTCAACTAAGTCAAGAATCGTATGGGTCCTTTGTAAGCCATCAAGAATAAGTAAGTCATCTTTATTACTTAAGATATTATGTGCAAACTCATCAGAGTTATCCTGATTTACATCTAACTCGGTGGTCAATGCTAGAACGATTGGAGGTATAATGCATTCCTTTAAAATATCCTCTTTCAATAAGGCGTAAATGGTTTTTGAGGATTTGACGCGTTTTCTTTGAAATTCATTTTTTGCTATTATTGCGCGGCAAAGATCTATATAGTCATTTATAGACATTTCTACTAAGATATTTTTAGCGTTAATCCTTTTATCTTCTAATATTGAACATATTCTCATTGTTAAATCCTCAAGGTTTTTTTAATTATATAACACTGTTGTTTTTTTGTAAATATGCATGTAAATAAATATTGCATTACGTTGATATGCTTATAGAGAATCTCTAGTCACTGAGAGTGTGATGTTTCAAAGTTTAATTCTTTATTTAATTTGGATGGCATAAATATGTGTTAAAATAAAATTTTAGGTTTTATTTTAAAACCAAAATGAAAATTCGAAGATGCTACTTCATCACTCACTTAAGATAAAACATTATTGGATTTTTTGAATGGCACTGAATTGTTGAGGTGGTGCATCAAAAATTGTGTGCCAGTAACATTTAAAGCCTCTTGCGCTAAACTTAAGTCAATATCCGCTCATAGCGAAGTGGCTACCTCATCAATCTGATTGTTATATGCTAGGGGTAGACATTACTAGCATCTATGTATGCTGATAAACGGGGAACCGGTCAGTCAGAGTATATCCTGAACCATCTCCGATTTGACTAATACACCAATGTGTTCGTTAAGATCTTACCAACCCTTAAAGCATATATGAGCTTTTATTTTCGCTCATAACATACAATAGCTAACTGTTGTACCTATCAACAACAAAGAGTTTTCTCTTTTAGTACCCCAGCAACATCCAATCCATGAAGAAAGGCCGCACTTCTTTACCAGGAGTGCGGCCTTTCTTCATTTATGCCGTTAACCACAAAGGAGTTTTATCATGAAATTAGCCAGCCGCTTTGGCCGAGTTAACCAGATTCGCCGCGACCGTCCACTGACAAATGACGAGTTGATGGCCCATGTACCCAGTGTATTTGGTACCGACAAGCACGAATCCCGCTCGGACCGCTACACCTACATTCCAACAATCACACTGCTTGATAGCCTGAAGCGGGAAGGTTTCCAGCCGTTCTTTGCCTGCCAGACCCGAGTGCGCGATCAGAGCAAGCGCGAGCACACTAAACACATGCTGCGCCTGCGCCGTGAGGGGCAAATCACCGGTAAGCAGGTGCCGGAAATCATTCTGCTTAACAGTCATGACGGCTCCAGCTCATACCAGATGTTGCCGGGGCTATTTCGTGCAGTCTGCCAGAACGGGCTGATCTGCGGTGAGAGCTTTGGTAAGGTTCGTGTGCCGCATAAAGGCAACGTGGTGGAGAAAGTCATTGAAGGGGCTTACGAAGTGCTCGGGATTTTTGACCGGGTGGAGGAGAAGCGCGATGCCATGCAGTCGCTTTTGTTGCCGCCACCAGCACAGCAGGCGATGGCGAAAGCGGCATTAACCTACCGCTTTGGTGAAGAGCATCAGCCGGTGACGGAATCGCAGATCCTTTCCCCGCGCCGCTGGCAGGATGAGAGCAACGACCTGTGGACCACTTACCAGCGCATTCAGGAGAACTTGATAAAAGGCGGACTATCGGGACGAACGACGAAAGGCCAGCGTGCTCAAACCCGCGCTGTCAAAGGTATCGACGGAGACGTAAAGCTCAATCGCGCTCTGTGGGTGATGGCTAAAAATATGCTTCAACTTGCTTCATAAACGACTTTAACTATTACCTCCAAGGCCCTGTCATGTCAGAGATAAATCTACCTCCTGATCTTCCGGTAACTGAAGCACGCACCATTCGTCGCGCTCTCCGCTTACTGGAAAAATATCAGCGCCAGCCTGGCGAACAATTTAATTCCACTACCTTCACCAAAACCTGGCTACAACTGCGTCTTGCCCTGCAGGAGCGCGAAGTTTTTCTTGTTTTATATCTCGATAATCAGAACCGTCTTCTGGAATGCGAGACGCTCTTTACGGGCACGATTAACCATACCGAAGTCCATCCACGCGAAGTGGTGAAACTGGCACTACGCCATAATGCTGCCGCTGTGATTCTGGCCCATAACCATCCATCCGGAGAGACAGAACCGAGTAAACAGGATCGAAACATCACTCAACATCTGGTGAACGCGCTGGCTATGGTAGAGGTGCGGGTGCTGGACCATCTTATTGTTGGCATCGATGTACTTTCTTTTGCTGAACGTGGCTGGCTATGAAGCTAACCATGAAAATCATCGATAAAAAGGCCGCGATGGCGATTCAGCGACAGCATCCGCATTCCCGGCTCTTTCGCTACTGCACGGGCAAATACCAGTGGCACGGCAGCGCCAGTCATTATACCGGTCAGGATGTCGCGGAGATTTCCGGTGTGCTGGCGGTTTACGCAGAACGCCGTCGTGACAACCACGGTCCGTATACACGCCTGATGTGTATTACCACCAACTGACATTTAATAAGGAATGGAAAAATGCAAAATTCATGGGGACTGAAGCGCGACATCTCGCCGTGCTTCGGTGCAAGGCTTGTGCAGGAAGGCTGTCGCCTGCATTTTCTGGCAGACCGTGCAGGTATTAGCGGTGCGTTTAACGAGGAGGAGGCGCTACGTCTGGATCAGACATTTCCGCTAGTGATGAAACAGCTTGAATTGATGCTGACAACCGGTGAACTGAATCCGCGCCATCAGCATTGCGTCACGTTGCATCATAACGGACTCACCTTCGAGGCGGATACTCTCGGTTCTCATGGCTATGTTTACATCGCTATTTATCCTCAGACACCTGCTAGCCAATAACACCTTCTCTTCTTTTATCAGGACCCAACTCATGCAAATTTCAACTGTACCGGCCACGGTGCCGGTTTCGTCACGCCTGTCGCCCATACAGGTGTGGCAGCAACTGTTAACGTATCTGCTGGAACACCATTACGGTCTGACTCTCAACGACACACCATTTCATGACGACGCGGCCATTGAGGAGCATATCGACGCGGGAATAACGCTTGCCGATGCTGTTAATTTCCTGGTGGAACGTTATGAACTGGTACGCATCGACTGTAAAGGATTCACCTGGCAGGAGCAGACGCCATTTCTGGCCGCGACTGATATTCTCAGAGCCAGGCGAGCTACCGGATTAATAAATATCTGAATTCTTCGAGCCTCATTCCTGATTTTTACCTCTGAGCTTCCAACCTTTTTTATTCATCGCATAATGCGCCTGCCAATCCCGGCAGGCGTGTTTGCTTTTATGGACGATTAACTATGCAAACAGAGCCCGACGTGTTAACGGAACACAATGAACTCATCCTTTCGACCAGTATCGAGCGTGTTGTCACGGGCCGCGATACCGCACTAAAACGGATCGAAAAACTCATTCAGCAGCTTGATGCCATTTCACGGCTGACCTCAGAAATTGGCGGTGGTACAGCACAAGACTGGGCGATGAAGTCCGGGCACCGCTACGACAGCTGGATGACCGAAATGGTGGATAAAGCGATGCCTGCCGTCACCCGCAATATTGACCGCAGTATCTGGCGAGATTTGATGCTGAAGTCCGGCATGATGGCCTTGATGGATGCGCAGGCTCGTGACCAGTGGCATAAGAACCTGGAGGAGGGGGATCTACCTGCTATCAGCGAGGCGAATATCCTCAGCACCTTTGAGCAGTTACATTTGAATAAAATGGATGTCTTTGAACGCGGGATCATCAACGTCTTCAAAGGCCTGTCGTGGGATTACAAAACCAACAGTCCCTGCAGCTTCGGTAAGAAAATCATCGTCAACAATCTGGTGACGCATAACCGCTGGGGCTTTAGCCTTAACTGGGGTTGGCGACGGGATCAGTTGGCAGACCTGGAGAGAATGCTATTTCTGCTGGATGGTAAACCCATCCCTTATAACCGGGGTGATATCTCCACCCGATTGATGGAGCATATCCGGGATAATCCGGCTAAGGACGTTTACGAAGATGAGTTCTTCCGCATTCGTTACTATCAAAAAGGCACTGCGCACTTGGCCTTCAAGCGTCTGGAATTGATTGAGCGAATGAATGACATCATTGCGAAACACTTTCCGGGAGTGCTGGCTTCGAGATGATGGGGGTACTGATATTGTCTTCGCCGCAGGTAGCTATAGTTGATGAATAGCGCCAGAGATATGCTTGATTGTGATAATCTTCGAGGTAACTTTTGCCCCGATTCGAGTCCCAAAATCAACGATTTAATGTGTTGGTATCGATGTTGGTACATTATCTAAATGTTATTTTTTATTTATTTTAAATCAAAGGATTAGTCATAATGTACGAGTCCGGCCTTCGCACTCACCCCCTATACACCTCCCTCCGATGCCATTCCACAAAACCCTCCCCTGGATAATTCCCTTTCACCATCGGCAGTGCTATCTGCTTCCCAGCGAAATCCCAGAACAGTCTTCCTACAATCCCATGCCCGTTGCCATTTACCGCCTCGGACACCAGAACCCGCAAACTGTCATCCAGCCCAATCGATCCCTTATCAAACGCTTTATGATGAATTGCACACAGCGCCAGCCCATTCGGGATTTCACACGGCCCGCCAAACTGTTTCCACTTGATATGCGCGGCTTCAAGCGCAACGGAGGTGTTATCATGTCGCATGTTGAATCCGCAGATTGCACATTCATAGTTATAGGCGCGAAGCACCTGCTGGCGAAACAACGGATCGCGAACCTTACGGATCTGTTGAATATCAAAACCCATCTCATCTGCGATCTCTTCCTGGATGCTTTCCGGGAAATGCGCCTCAAGGATCTTCTGTGCCAGCGAGCCGATCAGCTTCTTGTTCTTTCTCAGTAGCGCATAGTGTTCTTCATCAAAACCGCCAGCGACCTTATGTTCAACCAGCTCTTTTACCGGTGGTTGTTTGCTGCCAGTGGTGGAACAGAGTTCATTGTTCTCAAGATCCCAGAATCCATCCCCTTTGAGCCGCCAGAAGGGCATGTTTGGGTAATGTTCTTTCCTGTCTGGACCAAAGCGTTCTAACAGGCTTAGCAGTTGAGCATGTACCTCGGTACCGTAGTCAAACAGACGTGCATGCCCCTGCTGATAGTTCGCCAGCACGTACAGAAGCAATAAGGGTTTATGTGGCGCACGTTGTTCGCCCTTGCGCCAGATGGTGATGTTGGCAATTGCCTGTTCGAGTGTTTTGCTGGAAGCCATCGCGTTACGGAAGAAGGTAAATAATTGCGATGATGCTCGCAAAACCCAGACCAATCAACCCACAACGAACAAAAACATGGCCTTAGCGCACACAACACTATTTCCTGAATCCCCCTCGCAAATTCCAAATTTATCCCACACCAAACCGCTGTATTTATATTCAGCCTGGTATAATACGCATCAGAAATAACGCCGAACGGCAGAGTAAGTTTCACAGGAATTATTTACAACGAGACGCGATATGAAGGTGCTGCAACACCCCCATACCGCTAACCACAAGCAACTGAAAAGGAGTTGAAAATGGCTGCGCCGAATTTTATGCCAGAGTTTACGGTTTGCAAAACAGAATCAGACGCTTTCACCGGCATGATTGAAAACCGCGAGCTGGTACGCAAAAACAGCACCCGCCGTCTTCACGGCAACCAGACCAGTGCCGCGCCTGTTCACCCCCGCGCAGAAACGCCGGAAGCAAGCTCCGCCTGCTGCGAACTCTATGCCCGGATAGATAATAAATATCTCCCGCTGGGGGGAGACTGGTTAACACGAGCAGGGTTTATCAGCGGTATGCCGGTTAAAATCCGGGTGATGAAAGACTGTATTGTGATCACGCCGCAGCATACAAGAGAATTATGGGGATGCCTGGAAGGGATGAGTGTGGTGAATATCAATAAACAAAAAGTCGCTCAGTGGTTAACAACATTTCCAGGGGCGTTAAATGATACGGGCGATATCCCGGTGATTAAACGCGGGTAAACGTGACGGAATCCGCGTTCATATTATCCTGAGCCGCCTTAATACCTGATGCGTGAAGGCGGTATAGTCGTTAAGGCTATACCGCCTGTTTCAGGCTATCGGGCAATCAACGCAAACACCCCCCAGCCAAAGTACTCTCGTGTGTAGGTGACGTGGCGTTTGGGTGCAATTGTCAGCTCCGCGCGAACTTCTTGTGCAAAGTCATCGTCAGGGTTTTCCGCCAGCCAGCGACGCAGGGTCATCCATTTCGCCGCTTCGTATCTGTCCCAGCCTTCCTGGTCTGCCAGAACCATTTCCACCAGGTCATAGCCCTGTGCGTCGAACGAGGCGACCAGGTCGGGCAGGGTGAGAAAGTCTGCGATGGACGAGACGCCGCAGGCCTGGGCTACCTCATCGCTCGCAGGAACCTGACGCCAGTAGGATTCACCGATGAGTATCATTCCGCCAGGCCGGAGGCTTTTTGCCAGCAGCGCCATTGTTCCGGCGACGCCGCCGGCAATCCAGGTGGCGCCTACGCAGGCCGCCACATCACATTTTTCATCTGCGACGTACCCGGCCGCGTCGTCATGAATAAAACGCACGCGCTCGCTGACGCCGAGTTCGTCAGCACGGCGCGTTGCCTGTTCGGTGAAAAGTCGGCTCATGTCGATGCCGGTGCCGGTAATGCCATGATCGCGCGCCCAGGTGCAGAGCATCTCCCCCGAGCCGCTGCCGAGATCGAGAATGCGCGTGCCTGGCTTCATGCGTAACACGCGGCCCAGCGTGGCGTACTTTTCCGGGGTGAACGGGTTATGAATGCGGTGTTCGCTTTCGCTGACGGTAAAAATACGTGGGATATCCATCATCCTCTCCTTA
>Ga0308166_1000734_pt1 | contig 40765 bp, 36 predicted proteins | sample PhyCR2_2_FD_202137 | JGI IMG/M metagenome (GOLD analysis project Ga0308166, IMG submission 202137) | Phyllosphere microbial communities from UC Gill Tract Community Farm, Albany, California, United States - DLSLCC.R2 | ecosystem: Host-associated > Plants > Phyllosphere > Unclassified | place...
TAACTACTGCCCAAAGTCAACCATAACTGCGCAACCGCGCCGCAAACCGCCGCAACGGCTCGCAAGCAGACGCCTCCGCGCGAACGCACCACGCCCTCAGACTCTCCAGCAACTGCTCCGGTGTCGCATGCGAGCGCCGCCATAACGCCGCCAGTTCGCTGCGCAGCTCATGCACGTGGCGCAACGCTTCGCTATGGGCCAGCAACCCCTGCAAGCGCTGCAATTGCTCGCTGCTCAGGTAACCTGGATCGCGCCGGAACAAGCGACGTGCGCCGCGCCATTGCACGGGATCGAACGCCCGCAGCGTTGCCGTTTCCTCGCGCCAGATTCGTCGCAGTGCACCGCTCAGCTCCGCCATGATCCGTGCCCGGTTGGCCAGGACGACCGACAACGTGCCCATGTCCACCTCCGTCTTGCCCGGCCGGCAGCGCGGTCGCTGCGGCAGTTGCCGCACCTCGGCCAGCCCGCACGCGCGCAGCAATGAGATATACAGCCAGCCGACATCGAATTCGTACCAACGCGCCGACATCTTCGCCGAACTGGCAAATGCATGATGGTTGTTGTGCAGCTCCTCGCCGCCGATCAGCAGCCCCAGCGGCACTATATTCGTCGCCGCTTCCGGACAGTCGAAGTTGCGATAGCCCCAGTAATGTCCTGCGCCATTGATGACGCCAGCTGCCAGCACGGGTATCCACAACATCTGCACGGCCCAGACGGTGGCGCCAATCACGCCGAACAGCAGCAGATCCAGCACGAGCAGCGCGCCCACGCCCTGCCAGGTAAAGCGGCTGTACAGCCGGCGCTCGATCCAGTCGTCCGGCGTTCCCGCACCATAACGGTCCAGCAATTCCCGGTCCGCGGCTGTCCGATACAGCTCCGCGCCTTGCAGCAGCACCTTGCGGATGCCGAGCACGACCGGGCTGTGCGGGTCGTGCGGTCCTTCACAGTTGGCATGATGGGCCCGGTGGATGGCGACCCATTCGCGCGTGACCATGCCGGTCGTCAACCACAACCAACCCCGCAGAAAATGACTGACAGCGGGATGCAATGTAACGCAACGGTGCGCCTGCGAACGGTGCAGATACACGGTAACGCCGATAATCGTGATGTGCGTCGTGACCAGCGTGTACAGCACGATGGTCCACGCGCCCGCCCGTGCGAGGCCGCTGGTAAGAAATTCCATGAAGAACTCCTTTGCCGCCAGCGGAACGCGGCGCGGTCCGCGTGACGACCTCCAGAGTCTACGCCTGACGGTGGGGTTGCGGCCAACGATTTCCCCGGGATGCGCGGGGAATGCGAATTATTATCTTGCATACTAGCGTCCGTGTTACGCTGATTACAGAACCGAGGAACCGACAAAGACATGAACGTCGAGAATACATGCCACCGAATGGGCCCGCGCGGCTCCGGTGCGGGCGCCACCTCGGCAGCGCCCGGCTCCCATCACGTACACCGGCATTGACGCGTTGAATCCCGCCGGCGACACCCCTCTTGCGACCGCCATGGCAAGCTACCAGTGGTTCCTGCTGCTGGGCTGCCTGATGCTCGCGCGCGGCCTGTGGGGCACGCCCATTGCCCGGCTGCCGTTTACCTCCGCCATCATCTACCTGGCCATCGGCATACTGCTCGGGCCGATGGGTCTGCATTTCTTTGTCTTCGACGTCTTTGCCGCCGCGCCATTGCTGGAGGTCCTGACCGAAGTGGCCGTGCTGATCTCGCTGTTTTCGGCAGGAATCAAGATGCCGGTGCCGTTCAGCCGACGCCGCTGGGGGCCGCCGATCCGGCTGGCCTGGGCGGCCATGGTGCTGTCGGTCGGCCTGATCACGCTGTTCTGCTGCACCGTGCTCGACCTGCCACTGGGCGCCGGCGTGCTGCTGGGCGCGCTGCTGGCGCCCACCGACCCCGTGCTGGCATCGGACGTGCAACTGCGCCACGCCGGCGACGAGGACCCGCTGCGTTTTACGCTGGGCTGCGAGGCCGGCATGAACGATGGCAGCGCCTTCCCCTTCGTCATGCTGGGCCTCGGCCTGCTGGGGCTGCACGACCTGGGCGACAACGGCCTGCGCTGGCTCGGCATTGAGCTCATCTGGGCCACGCTTGGTGCCATCCTCATCGGCGGCGTCTGCGGCATGGCGCTGGCGCGCGTCAACTTCACGCTGCGCGCCAGCCGGCCCGGTCATGAAGTGCTGGACGACCTGATGGGCCTGGGCCTGATCGCCGTCGTCTACGGGCTGGGCCTGGCCGCCCACGTCTGGGGCTTCCTGGCCGTGTTCTGTGCCGGCGTGGCGCTGCGCCAGACCGAACAGATGCTGGCGCGCCGCAACGCGGTTGTCACGGATACCGACGCGCCCCCATCCGTCAGCCACGGCTCCCTGCTGTTCAAGGAGCACATGGAGCGCCTGTCCGAGCTGACCCTCGTGCTGCTGCTGGGCGGCGCCGTCACCACGCTGCTGTTCGACTGGCGCAGCTGGGTGCTGGCGCTGTTCCTGTTCTTTGTCGCCCGCCCCGTCAGCGTACTGGTGGCGCTGGCGGGCAGCCGGACGACGCCGCGCATGCGCGTCATTGCCGCCTGGTTCGGCGTACGCGGCATCGGCTCGCTTTACTACCTGATGTACGCGATCAACCACGGGCTGCCGCAGCCGCTGGCGCAGCAACTGATCAACCTGACCCTGGCCGTCATCGTCCTGTCGATCGTTGTGCACGGCACCAGCGTGACGCCGCTGCTTGACCGCTTCTGGCGTAAATGATCTTCGGCTTCCCCATCCACGGAGAACAAGCATGACAAGACAGGCCTATCGAGGCCACCTCATCGAAGTCGCCGCCCTGGCCGGGCCGGAGGGTTACGGTTACGAAGCGACGATCGCCGACGAGGCGACGCAGATCCAGCGCCACCGCCTGCTGCGGCCGGCGGGCACGTTCGACAGCCGCGAAATGGCGCGCGATCACGCCTTCGCCAGCGCGCGCGCCTGGATCGACGGCTCGCCGCTGCACTGGCCGTTCGCGCCACCGCATGCCTGAAGCGCGGCAAGGCGGCGATGCGCGAAGGCCGCAAGATTTCGGGTATCATGCGCGCATGCGTATCGTCCTCATTACCGGTATATCCGGCTCGGGCAAATCGGTTGCCCTGAACGTTCTCGAAGACACCGGCTTCTATTGCGTGGACAACCTGCCGCCCGCGCTGCTGGCCAGTCTCGTGGCCACACTATGCGAAGAAGGCACGCCGGCGCTGGCCGTGTCGGTGGACGCGCGCAGCGCCGCTTCGCTGGCCACGCTGCCAGGCGATATCCGCAAACTCAAGGACATCGGGCACGACGTCAAGGTGATGTTCCTGACAGCGAACACGCACTCGCTGGTGGCGCGCTTTTCCGAAACGCGGCGCAGCCATCCGCTGTCGCACGAGCTCCATCCCGACAAGAATCCGGCCGCCCGCCGTACGCTGATCGAATGCATCCAGGAAGAGCGCGAGCGCCTCTCGGCCATCGAGCAGCTGGGGCACGTGATCGACACGTCCGAACTGTCGGCCAACAAGCTGCGGGGCTGGATCAAGGACCTGGTGGAAAGCGAGAACGCGCCGCTGACGCTGTTCTTCGAATCGTTTGCCTTCAAGGTGGGCGTGCCGCAGGACGCGGACTATGTGTTCGACGTGCGCGCCATTCCGAATCCGTACTACGACCTGACGTTGCGGCCGCTGAACGGCCGCGATGCGCCCGTCATCGCCTTCCTCGATGCGCAACCGAGCGCGGAAGAGATGTTCCGCGATATCCGCGCCTTCATCGAGAAGTGGCTGCCGGCGTTCAAGAAGGACAACCGCAGCTACCTGACCGTCGCCATCGGCTGCACGGGCGGCCAGCATCGCTCGGTGTACATGGCCGAACGGCTGGCGCAGTACTTCAACGGTGCCGAGCGCGTCGTGCTGCGGCACCGCGAGCAGGCCTGAGCGGCCTGCCCTGCCGGCTTACGGCAACGTCAGCAGCACCTTGACGCTGTCATCCACCGACGACTTGTTGATGTAGCCGATCGCCGACGTGTCGGCGGCGATGGCTTTCTTGACCGCCGCATCGGACCCGAAGGCCTTCGGCGCCGTGCCCTTGCCGGAGAACTCCAGCTTGGCCCACAGCCCTTCCACTTCGGCCAGCGACTTGCTGGCCGCCTTTTCGTAGAACTCGCGGCGAATGGCCGAGTCCTTGCCCTGGTCGATCGGCGTGAACTGGTTCGATTTCCCCAGGAAGAACTGGGCTGCCTGAGCGCTGAACATGCGCGTGGCGGGGTTGGCCGGATTGACGACAACGACGATCTCGGCGCTGGCCGAAGCCGCCAGCAAGGTGGCCGCGAGGGCCAGCATCAACTTCTTGCGCGCGGTTGCGCGATTCATTGCGTGATTCATTGCGTGATTCCTTTGCTGCTTAGAACAGGCGGTCGTAGGACAGGCGCACGACGTTGACGGTGTCGCCGAAGTTGCGCGTGCGATCGTTATGACGGTCGAACTGCGCCTTGACCGCGCTGCGGGCATCGATGTCGTAGCGCAGCGTCAGTGACGTGCGCTTCCACGACGTCGGCTGGTAAGCCTCGCTGTCGGTGGTGCGCTCGGTGTACTTGGCGACGTTGATGAACGGCGTCCAGGCGCCGATGCGATAGCCGGCACCGACCGTCAGCGCCGGCGTCGTGACGCGGTAGCCGTCGAACTGGCGGGTCTGCTGCGTCAGCTCGGAGAGCACGAACCATTTGTCGAAATCGAGATTGGCCGCGATGCCGTAGGCCTTCAGGTGGGCATGGTCGTCCAGTTCGAGGGAAGGATTCACGCTGTTCGTGTTTGCCTGGATGTAGACGCCGCGCACCGTCAACGGGCCGTTGGCCAGTTCGACATCGCCGCCGACCAGGTTGCGCCACCGGATTTTCGTTTCTCCCGTCGAGAACAGCTTGGAGTACTCGGAATCGTTGACCGTTTCGCCACCGGCGAACAGGCTGGTCGTAACGTTGGTCTCGCCGATCGCCGTCTTGAAACGCACGCTCGCGCCGTTATAGTTGGCCGCTTCCCAGCCGTACAGTTCGGGCGGTGGCGATACCCACGGATAGGCCGCGCCGACGTCCTGGAAGTCGGAATAGAAATACAGCGGAATGCGCTTGCGACCGAACTGCACTTCCCAGTTCTTGTTGACCGTGTAGGCCGCGTAGGCCCACTGCACGCTGGGCTTGAAGTCGGTGGCACGGATCACGACCTGCGCGACCAGGTTCAGGTCACGGTTGACGGTGTACTTGGCCTGGATGCCGGCGCGCGATTCCTGGTCCAGCGCGAAGCTGTGGTCATACACGCCGGCATTGTGCCAGTCCGCCACGTAGCACGGGCATTGCTGGCCGTTGATCGTGGGCGAACCGACATAATCGTCGCGCAGCCCAGAGCCGAGCACGCGCCCGCCCACGATGGACATGAAACCGGTCAGTTTGAGGGCGCTGTCCGGCGCGGCTTCCTGGGCCAGCGCGGGTGCCGACGCGGCAGCCAGCACGCCGGCGGCGAATGCGATCTTACGCAGAGAAAAAATAATGGGGGCCATGCTAGTCCTTTCAACTCACACCGGTCTGCGCAAGGCGGCGCAGTGGCGGGGAACGAAAGTATGGCTGGACCGCATCCATAAGTGTTAAACAAAACTATGGAAATGTAATATACGTTGCTGCTGAGCAACGTAAAATTGTTAATTCATCAAAGGAAACGGCTTAACATTGTTTGGCTGCTATCACTCCTGACGCGCCGGCAGCGAGCGGGCGGTCACCGAGCGCCGCGGATTGCGCCGGGCCGCGCCGGCACTGGCGTTGCGCAGGTACGGCGCCAGGTTTTGCGCGATACGGGCCAGTTCCGTTTCCGTCAGCGGCAACTGGCGGAACTCGGCCCAGCCTTCGCGTGGCCGCAGGTTTTCACCCGATGCCGCGTCCGAGCCATACAGGATCCGGTCGGTGCCGATCTGGCGGATGCGCTGCACCAGGTTGGCCGCGTCGTGCGGCTTCATGCCAGGCCGCGCCAGCGAAGCGACATCGAAATACAGGCGGCGCGTGCGCCGGTCGTGTTTCGCCACCGCCTCGGCCAGCACGGAGAGCGCGTCGTCCGCCGCCGGATCGTCGTAACCCGGGCCGCTGCCGGCCATGTGCGCCACCTGCACGACGACGTCCGGCGCGGCCGGCAACAGCTCGTCCAGGAACACGCGTGCCTGCACGGCGCCATACGGCCGGTGCTTCGACAAGGAGGCGCGCATGTGGACGACGATCGCCATGCCATGCTTGTTTGCCGCTGCGAACACTTCCTTCAGCCGCTGCGCGTGCTCCGGCAGTTCCAGCTGCACGTCGGAGTTACCGAAGTGGAGCTTCAGGCCGTGGCGCAGGTTGGGCGCGGCCGCGCAGCGCGCCACTTCCTCCAGCGCGTAATCCTTCAGCGGATTGACGCTGCCGAATGCGCGCAGGCGGTCCGGGAACAGCGCGGCTTGGGCGCCGTTCCAGTCGTTCTCCGCTTGCACTTTGGTGTACTCGTCATTGATCTTGCGCACCGGGCTGCCGTAGACATACGCCGTGGACAGCAGCACCGCGCGGCGGATGCCGGCACTGTCGAGCAGCGGCACCAGGTCGTTCGCACCGATCGCCGGCGGGCCGCCGCCCGCGCCGGTATCGAGCAGCCGCGCCATCGCGGGGCTGAACAGGTGCTGGTGGTGGTCGGCCGCAGGGTCGGGCGTTTCGCCGGCCCACGCCGGCAGCGGCGCGGCGGTCGCACAAAGGAGTTTCAGCAAGTCGCGGCGCTGCATGATCACCTCGTCGGTTAAAGATGGCGCAGTGGATGCGCGTGGTCCGGCCAGGCCGGCGTGAAGAACTGCGCGACCATGTCTTCCGTCACGGCGGCCAGCGCCGGCGGATTCCAGTGCGGCGCGTTGTCCTTGTCGATGACGAGCGCGCGCACGCCCTCCAGCACTTCGCCATGCTCGAACGTGCGCCGCACCAGATTGCGTTCCATGCGCAGGCAGTCGGCCACGCCGAGGCTTGCGCCCCGCCTGAGCATTTCCAGCGTCACGCACATCATCAGCGGCGAGCGCTGTTCCATGGCCTGCACGGCCTTGCGGGCGAACGGATCGTCGTCCTCGCGCAGCGATGCCATGATGGCCACCACGGACGGCTGACTGAAATGCCGGTCGATCAGGGCGCGATGCGCCAGCAAGGCGCTGTCGCCGGCCCCCGGGCGCAACGGGCGGGCGAAGGTCGCGACGGCTTCGCGCAACCCGCCGCCGGACGTGGAGTCGATCAGGTCGGACAGCGCGGCCAGTTCGGTGTCGGGCACGTAGTGGTCGGCCAGGCCGACGTACAGCGCGTCGGCCGCGCCGATCGTCAGGCCCGTCAGGCCGAGATAGACACCGAGGCTGCCGGGTGCGCGCGACAGGAAATGGCTGCCGCCCACGTCCGGGAACAGGCCGATGTTCACTTCGGGCATCGCCATCTTCGTCCGGTTCGTGACGATGCGCACGGCGCAGCGGGGGCCGCCCTGGGCAATGCCCATGCCGCCGCCCATGACGACGCCGTCCATCAGCGCGATATACGGTTTCGGATAGAAATGGATCAGGTGATTCAGGGCGTATTCTTCCGTGAAAAAATCCTCCAGCAGCGCGCTGCCGCCCTGCGGCGTAGCGCGGCCGGCGTCATGGAAGAAGCGGATATCGCCGCCGGCGCACAGCGCCTTTTCGCTGGTGCTGCGGATCACGACGGCGGCAACGGCGTCATCGTCGCGCCATTCCAGCAGCGCCGCCGTCATCGCGCGGACCATGTCCAGCGACAGCGAATTCAACGCCTTGGGGCGATCGAGCGTGATGAAACCGGTACCGTTACCGACGCGGAGATGGACGTGTTCGCTCATGGCAGCAATGGAAGTCAGAGATGCCCCATTCTAGCGCGGCGGGCGACGAATATTGTGTTGAAAGGATGAAGCGGAACGGCGGGGGATTGCGTGCGCGGACTCCGGTAACAGCACCTCGGGGACAGGCACCTTTCACGCTGGCTGAACGACCAGCGCAGACTTCGGTGACAGCACGTCGGGGACAGGCACCTTTCACAGCCCTTCGGCCTGAGAAACGTGCCAGTCCCCGGCAGCGCGAGCAATGCGACTGCCGAAGGCAGGAGCCGACAATTACGCACGTATAGGGTGCCTCGAAAACCGTAATGAGCGCCGTCAGGTCAGGTTGAGGAACGGAGCTGTACTCAAGTACAGCGAGTACCGGAGACCTGATCCTGGCGACGCGCAATAGGTTTTCGAGCGCCCAGCCAAAAAAAACAGAAAGGGCGCTTATCGCGCCCTTTTTCTCTGGAATTACATAGCTGCCTTATGCAGCGGGGATCTCACTTTCGGTCAGGTGCTTGATTGAATCATGGTTGTGATTCTGCACTTTGTCCTTGTATTTCATGACCGAGCGGTCCAGCTTATCGATCAGCGTATCGATGGCCGCGTACAGGTCTTGTGCCACGCTCTCTACAAATATGGTCTTGCCCGACATGCGCAGGTTGATCTCTGCTTTCTGGCGCTTCTCTTTCTCGGTGAGGTTATCTACAGTCAGGATGACAGTGACGTCGATCACTTGATCGAAATGTCGTTTCACGCGCTCCAGCTTGTTCTGCACGTATTCGCGAATGGCTGGGGTTACGTCGATATGATGTCCACTGATGGTGAGATTCATACACACTCCTAAAGATGATGTCGCTCTACAGGTTCATGCGATGCTCCGCCGTATAAAAGCCGGCGGCGCAGAGGAACCCATGCACTACAAGGACTTGCGGAGGCTGACGGGAGGGATTTTCAAGGCTTCGCGATACTTGGCAACAGTGCGTCGCGCAATCACCATGCCCTGTTCTCCCAGCATGTCCGCAATCTTACTGTCGGATAAAGGGTTCTTCGGGTCTTCGGCTCCTGTGAATTGCACGATCAGCGCACGGATCGCAGTGGATGAAGCTTCCCCACCGGCTTCGGTTGCGACGTGGCTGCCAAAAAAATACTTCAACTCAAACATGCCATGGGGAGTGAGCATATATTTTTGAGTTGTCACCCGAGAGATCGTGCTCTCGTGTAGCCCCAGTGTATCAGCTATTTCACGCAACACAAGGGGTCGCATGGCCACCGCACCATGCGAGAAAAAGTTCTTCTGCCGCTCGACAATGGCCTGGGCCACCCGCAGGATCGTGTCGAAGCGCTGGCGCATATTCTTGATCAGCCACTTCGCTTCCTGCAGCTGCGCACCCATCTGGCTTTCGCCCTTGCCCTGCTTGAGCAGGCTGGCATACAGCGCATTCACCCGCAGGCGCGGCATCACGTCGTTGTTCAGTGTGACCACCCAGCCGTTGCGGCCCTTCTTCACAATCACATCCGGTACGACATAGTCTGACACGTCGGACGCAAACGCGGCGCCCGGATGGGGGTTGCACTGGCGGATGACGGCCTGTGCTTCGCGCAGGTCTTCGTCGTCGCAATCGAGCGCCTTCTTGAGCTTGTTGAAGTCGCGCTGGGCAAACCAGGCCAGGTGTTTCTCGACAATGCACAGCGCCATGCGCCGCGTCACCAGTGGCACGCCAGGCATCTTGCGGATCTGCAGGGCCAGGCATTCGGACGCATTGCGCGCGCCCACGCCCACGGGATCAAAGCTCTGCAGCAGCGCCAGCGCCGTGCGCAGCTCTTCCATTTCCACTTCCACCTCTTCGGGCAGGCGGCCGTGGATCTCTTCCAGGCTCTCTTCCAGGTAGCCGTTCTCGTCGAGCGCGTCGATGATGAGTTCGACAAGCGCCCGGTCGCGCGGCTGCTGCACCGTCACCCGCATCTGCTCCATCAGGTGTTCGCGCAGCGAACGATGGCTCGCTTCGAGCTGCGGCCGCGCATCGTCGTCTTCCGGCGCCTTGCCACGACCCGCATCGCTCCAGTCCGTGTCCCCTTCCGGGCCGCGGTCGGCGTCACCGGCTTCGTAGTTGTCCGCTTCCGCTGGCGCCGGTGCGTCGGCCTGCTGCTGCGGTGGGCCTTCGGCCGGCGCATCGGGCGCGCTTTGCTGGCCGATGGCGCCGTCGGCCAGTAGCCGCAGCGAACGGTCGAGCGGATCGTCGAGCCGCTCCAGCAGCGGATTGTCCGTCAGCAGCTGTTCCAGTTCCTGATGCAGCTCCAGCGTGGACAGCTGCAGCAGCCGGATGGACTGCTGCAGCTGCGGGGTCAGCGCGAGGTGCTGCGACGTTCGCAGTTGCAGAGACTGTTTCATGAGCGGTCACATACGGAAGTGTTCACCAAGATAAACGCGCCGCACCGATTCGTCGGCAATGATATCGTCCGGCCGGCCCGAGGCCAGCACGCTGCCTTGATTGATGATGTAGGCGCGGTCGCAGATGCCCAGCGTTTCCCGTACATTGTGGTCCGTGATCAGCACACCGATACTGCGCTCCTTCAGGAAACGCACGATCCGCTGGATCTCGATCACCGCGATCGGGTCGACGCCGGCAAATGGTTCGTCCAGCAGCACGAAACGTGGATTCGTTGCCAGCGCCCGCGCGATCTCCACGCGGCGGCGCTCGCCGCCCGACAGCGACAGCGCCGTGTTCTCGCGCAGCTTCTCGATCTGCAGGTCGGCCAGCAGGTTGTTCAGGCGCTCGTCGATCTGCGCTTTCGTCAGCGACTTGCCGTCGACCTTCTGGATCTCCAGCACGGCGCGGATGTTCTCCTCCACCGTCAGCTTGCGGAACACCGACGCTTCCTGCGGCAGGTACGACAGCCCGAGATTCGCGCGCTTGTGGATCGGCAGGCTGGAGATGTCGGTGCCGCTGATGTCGATGGTGCCGGCGTCGGACGCGACCAGGCCGACGATCATGTAGAACGACGTCGTCTTGCCCGCGCCGTTCGGCCCCAGCAGCCCCACCACTTCGCCGCAGGCCACCTGCAGCGACACGTCGTGCACCACCTGGCGCTTGCCGTAGCTCTTTTGCAGGCCGCGCACGATCAGCGTGCTGCCGCAGTTTTCCGGGGTCATGTCCGCCATTATTTCCCCGCCCCCGGCGCCGCCGGCGTCGCAGCCGGAGCTGGTGCGGGCTCCGTGCGTTTGGGCTGGATCACCATCGTGCCGCGACCCGCGCCGGCCTTGTTCGTACCCGTGTCCGTGTTGCGCACGCTGAAGTATTCCTTGCGGCTGTCGTAGGAGATGAATTCACCCTCCACTTCGTCGCTCGGTTTCTTGCCTTCGAGGCGGCGGATCTTCGCCTTCGAATACAGCTTCACCAGCTCGGCCTTCTCGTCGTATTCCATGCGTTCGGCTTCACCTTCCATCCACTGGTCGCCCTCGCCGTCGCGCTTCTGGCGGAACGACACCTTGCGGGCGCCGCCCGTCAGCGTGGCCAGCTGGTAGCCGTCCGGCGTGTAGGTGACGACGGCCTTGTCGGCCTTCATCGACAGCGTGCCGCGCGTCAAGGTCACGTCGCCAGTGAACGTGTAGACCTGCTTGACATCGTCGGCATCGAGCGTGCCGTAGTTGATCACCGTCTTCTGGTACGAGTCGGCCTTTTCGGCCGCGGCCTGGCCGGCCATTCCGGCCACTCCCAGCAGCAGTGCCGCCGTCAGTATGAGTTTCTTCATGTGCTTGAATCCTATTTGGTCTGTTGCCCGCGCGGCGGATATACGATGGTGCCGCGCCCGGCCAATTGCAACTGGCGCGTGGCGTTATTGGCGCGCATGGCCGTGCCGGTGGCGGTGGCGTTCCCCAGCTGCAGGCGCACGGGCTGGTTCGTCTCCATGCGGTCCTCCTCGGGGAAGATCGTCAGCGCCTGCGTCGCCAGGTGCATCTCCTGCGAAGTCGCCGACGCGGCGCGGTCGATGCGCACGTTCTCCATCAGCGTCACGCGCGTGTTGTCCTGGTCCACGCGCGCCCGCTCGGCATGGATGTCCATCGGCTCGCGCTCGCCGGACAGGCTGCGCACGACGGGCTTGACGATGTCCGACGAGTCATCCACCGGGCGGTGCGTCAGCTTGTCGCCGGAGATGATGTAGCTGGGCTGGCCCGTCTTCGTCATCCGCACGAACGAAAAATTCTCGACGATGTAATCGGGCTCGTTGATCTTGCTGCCGGGGCGGATATCGTCACCGGCGCTGTTCATCATCTCGACCAGCCAGAAACTGCCGAACGCACCGAACAGGCCGAGCACGAGGCCGACGGACAGGCGGTAGCGGTGGGCGGTCCTTTGATTGCGCATCGTGACTCCTAGATCAGGAACTGGGCCATGATCTTGTCATAAAGCCCTTGGGCGCGCAGCACGAATTCGCACACTTCGCGCACGGCGCCGCGGCCGCCGTGGTTGGCCGTCACGTGATGCGCGCGCGCCAGCACTTCCTGGCGCCCGTTCGGCACCGCCACGGCAAAGCCCACGCGCGACAGGATCGGCAGGTCGACGACGTCGTCGCCGATAAAACCCACCTGGTCGGCCGTCAGGCCCAGTTGCGCCAGCAGCGCGTTGAACGGCGTCAGCTTGTCGTGGCCGCCCTGGTGCACGTGATCGATGCCCAGGTCCCTGGCCCGCGCTGTCACCTGCGGCGACCGGCGCGCGCTGATGATGGCCGTCTGGATGCCCGCTTCCTGCAGCAGCTTGATGCCCAGGCCGTCCTGCACGTTGAACGTCTTGAACGCTTCGCCGTCGGCGCCGTAATGCAGGCTGCCGTCGGTCAAAACACCGTCCACGTCGAAGATCATCAGCCTGACGGCGGCTGCCCGTTCCATGTTCCGGACATCGATAACCTGTCCCATCAGATCACCTTCGCCCGCGTCAGGTCATGGATGTGCAGCGCGCCGGCCAGCTTGCCGTCGTCATCGACGACGAGCATCTGGTTGATGCGGTACTGCTCCATGATGGCGACGGCGTCCACCGCCAGCTTGTCCGGCCCGATCGTACGCGGGTTGGCATGCATCACGTCCTTGATGATTACCTTGCCGAAGTCCTGCACCTTGTCGATCATGCGGCGCAGGTCGCCGTCGGTAAACACGCCCACCGGACGGTAGTCCGCATCCACCACGGCCGTCATGCCCATCCCCTTCTGCGTGATCTGCATCAACGCATCGGGCAGTGCCGTGTCGGTCGTGACGGCGGGGATCGCGTCGCCGCTGCGCATCACGTCGCGCACGTGGGTCAGCAGGCGCCGGCCCAGCGCGCCGCCCGGGTGCGAGCGGGCGAAGTCCTCTTCCTTGAAGCCGCGCAGGTCCAGCAGCGCGACGGCGATCGCGTCGCCCAGCGCCAGCGTGACGGTGGTCGATGCCGTCGGCGCCAGGTTCATCGGGCACGCTTCCTTGGCGACCGACACGTCCAGGTGCACGTCCGCCAGCTTCGCCAGGCTCGATTCCGGCTTGCCGGTCATCGAAATGACCGAGCCACCCATGCGCTTGACGACCGGCAGGATCGCCATCAGCTCCGCGCTTTCGCCCGAATACGAGATGGCGATGAACGCATCGTCCGGCGTGACCATGCCCAGGTCGCCGTGCGCCGCCTCGGCCGGATGCACGAACAGCGCCGGCGTGCCGGTCGACGCCAGCGTGGCGGCGATCTTGCGACCGATATGGCCGGACTTGCCGATGCCGGACACGACAACGCGGCCCTTGCAGTTCAGCAGCAGCGACACGGCTTGCCCCACGCTCACGTCCGTTGCCAGACGTTCATGCAGGGCGATCAGCGCGTCCGCCTCGATTTGCAGGGCCTCGCGCGCCAGTTCCAGCGCACGGCTTGCGGTTGTTGCATCAAAAGCTTTCAGCATTGTTTTTTCATGGGTTACACTCATGCCGAAAGTATAGCCGAATTGGGAAAGCAAAAAACTTGCCAGATGTTACAAAAAACATCCGCGCACGCGGAAAACCCTCGGCCCCGGGCATGTGACGATGTTCTCGCCTCTTGAACTGACCCTTCTTCTATTGGGCAGCGCCGTCCTTGGCGTCGTCGCCTTCCGCATGCTGCATCTGCCGCCCATGCTGGGCTACCTGGCTGTGGGCATCGTCATCGGGCCTCATGCGCTGGGACTGGCCGAAGAAAGCCATGCCACCGCGTCGCTGGCCGAATTCGGCGTCGTCTTCCTGATGTTCTCCATCGGCCTCGAATTCTCGCTGCCCAAACTGAAGGCCATGAAGGGCGTCGTCTTCGGCCTCGGGATGGCACAGGTGGTGCTGACGATCGTCTCCACCATCGTGTTCGGCTGGGTTCTCGCCTACACGCTGCCGCCCGCGATCGACGTCAGCTGGCAGGCAGCGTTCGCGCTGGGCGGCGCGCTGGCGATGTCGTCCACCGCCATCGTCGTCAAGATGCTGACGGAGCGGCTGGAGCTCGAATCGGCCCATGGCCGCCAGATCGTCGGCATCCTGCTGTTCCAGGACTTGGCCGTGGTGCCGCTGCTGATCCTGATCCCCGCGCTGGCGCGCAATCCGGACAACCTGGGCGCGACCTTGGGCTGGGCCGCGCTGAAGGCCGTCCTTGTGCTGGTGCTGCTGCTGTTCTTCGGCCAGAAGCTGATGCGCGGCTGGTTCACCATCGTCGTCAAGCGCCGCTCGCAGGAGCTGTTCATGCTGAACCTTCTGTTGATCACGCTGGGCGCGGCGTGGATCACGGAACTGGCCGGTCTGTCGCTGGCGCTGGGCGCGTTTGTCGCCGGCATGCTGATTTCGGAAACGGAATACAAGCACCAGGTGGAAGAAGATATCAAGCCGTTCCGCGACGTGCTGCTGGGGCTTTTCTTCATCACCGTCGGCATGCTGCTCAATGTGCGCGTGGTGTACGAAAACTGGTGGCTGGTGCTGGTGCTCTTGATCCTGCCCGTGCTGATGAAGTTCGCGCTGATCGCCGGCCTGGCCAAGGCCTTTGGCGCGTCCGACGGCGTGGCGATGCGCACGGGCCTCGCGCTGGCGCAGGCGGGCGAATTCGGTTTCGTGCTGTTGAATGTCGCCGGCGGCATGGAGCTGGTCGATCCGTTCGTCATCCAGGTCGTGCTGGCGTCGATGGTGCTGTCGATGCTGGCCGCGCCGTTCCTGATCGAGCAGTCGGACCGGCTGGTGCTGAAGTTCTCCAGCAACGAATGGATGATGCAGTCGCTGAATCTCACAAAAATCGCGGCGCGCACGATGTCGACGCAGAAGCACGTCATCGTGGCCGGGTTCGGCCGCAGCGGGCAAAGCCTGGCCACGCTGCTGCAGGAGGAATCGATCGAGTACCACGCGCTCGACCTCGACCCCACCCGCGTCCAGGACGCCCAATCGGCCGGCGCCAACGTGTCGTACGGCGACGCCGGCCGGCGCGAAAGCCTGGTCGCCGCCGGCATCTACCGCGCCAGCGCGCTCGTCATCACGTATGCCAACACGGCATCGGCCCTGAAAGTGCTGCACCTGGTGCACGAACTGGCGCCGACGTTGCCCGTCATCGTGCGCAGCCACGACGACGCCGACCTCGATCGCCTGAAGGCCGCGGGCGCCGCGGAGGTGGTGCCGGAACTGATGGAGGGCAGCCTGATGCTCGCATCGCACGCCCTCGTCATGCTGGGCGTGCCGCTGCGCCGCGTGGTGCACCGCGTGCAGGCTGCGCGCGAGGAACGCTACGCGTCGCTGCGCGGCTACTTCCACGGCATCAGCGACGTGGGCGACGATGCGGAAATGGTGCGCCTGCATACCGTCACGCTGCCGGAAAACGCGGGCAGCGTCGGCAAGGCACTGGGCGACATCGACGTCGCCGAAACGGGTGCCGAAGTGACGACGATCCGCCGCGGCAAGCAGCGCCTCCCCATCGGCCCCGAGACGATCCTGGGCGCCGGCGACGTGATCGTGCTGCGCGGCGGCGCGCAGGCCGTGGCCCGCGCCGAAGCGCTGCTGCTGGAGTAAGCGCTACGCGCTCTGTGCGGCTTCCTCCTTCTCGACGCTGGCGTACTGCGCTTCTTCACCGTCGTGCCGCGGTTCGTTGCGGGCATAGCGGTACTTCTCGTCGCCGCCGAGGTAAATCACGCGCGGGTCCGACGGCAGCGTCGCATCCTTGGCAAAGCCGCTCAGCGAGTCATGCACATAGTGTTCGAAGAACGCGATGATCTTCTCGTCCTTCAGGCCGCGGTTGTGGATATATTCGTCTTCGTAAGCCTCGACGAGCGCCTTGTAATGCGGCCGCAGCTCGCGGCGCCGTTCCGCATCCGGCGCGCCGCCAAACATGCCCCGCGCCGAGTAGACATCGTGGATCGCGCGGGCGTCTTCGAGCAGCTGCTGGTCGTACATCGCGATGGCGTCGTTCAGCGGGGACATGTCGGGTAGGGCGTCGCGCTTGGCTTTCATTCTCAGCAACTCGTCACGCGTGACGGCGCGGCGGTCGGCCGCATCCTCAATGGCTGCCCGGTATGGCGCCATATCCAGTTTCGGATTGGCGTAGTTGGATTGGACGTAAGCCTGGCTGCGCGCCAGTGCCTGACTGTGCGCCCGCGCGGCTTCATTGTCGATCGCTTCCAGCCGTTCGATTTCGGCGTCCAGTGCCTTGCGTTCCGCGCTGTACTTCTTGTCTGCCTGTCCGATACGCCCGGCTTCGGAGCGGTCGCCGGCGGCCTTGCGGCGGATCGATGCGAAGCGCCACGCGTAGTACAGGCGCATGCTGGCGTTCATGTTGTTGCCGAGGATGTCTGATTTTGGCAGGTGCTCGGTGTAGTAGTTAAAGTGCTCGAGCAGCGTGGGGCCGAGCTCGAAGTCACGCTGGTTCTCCTGCGACCACGCTGTCTTCGGCAGCACCGGCACGCCGTATTCCAAAGCGGCTTCGTACATATGGTGCAGCGATACCTGGCTGAGCTTATCTCCGGATGTGGACGATTTTCCGCCTTCGCCCGGGCGGTAGCCGCCACCCACATCGGAGTGGGCTCCCGGATAAACATTCTCGTGGAAATTCTCGATCTCATCTATACGGCCATTCGACACGACCCAGATGCTGTCCACAGGGAATGAATTTCGGATTTCATGCGCGGCTACGAAATGCCGGACTTGTTCGACGCCGCGCGGGATCGCCTGCTCGCCGCCCCATGCCTGGTGACCGTCCGCAAATCCCGGCGCCGGATCCGCCCCCGGTTCCGCCTTTGGCGCAAAGGCCAGTTCGGTCGGCCAGGTGTTTTTGTATGGTGGCGCGTAAAGTCGTAGCGGCATTGCCAGCTTGCCGCCCGCTATAGCTGCGGCGGCAGGATCCGTCGTGTTGCTGCTCAGCGTCAAACCGACGGAAGCGACAGTGTCGAAGAGACCCATGAAGCGGATACGCAGTGGCGCATTCCCAGAGCGCAAGCGCCAACCCTTTTCGCCGGGCGTGCCACGCTGGCTGACCAGCCGATTGATGAATGCGCGCGCAAGTGCGGCACCGCGGCTGAACCCGAACACGGCGACATTGACTTCCACAATCCGGTTGGCCGGCGATGTCGCCCGTGCCACATGTCGTTGCAGCAGCTCGTCAAATTTCTTCAGCGCCCAGTCGAGGCGCCGGTCACCCATCCTTGCCATCACCAGCCCCAGGGTGCTACCACCGTCGTCGCCAACTTCACGGAAATAGGTGCCGACACCGGGAATATAGATACGGTACCTGCCCTCGGTCGGATCGTCCGGCGCATGTGCGTTGTATAGCCGGGCGACATTGCTGTGCTTTAGCGTGCCTTGGTCCGCATCCATATTGTTACCGGTGCCGTCAAAGAAAAAACTCAGCCAAAGCCGCTGGAGGCAGCTCCCTGGCGCATGCCCCGCTGCGGCGCTCGTAGCGGTCGAGAGCGTGGCCAATGGCGACGGAATCTTCAACGGCCCTGCCGCCTGTGCCGGCATACGGCACGCCTGGTCCACTCCTTCGCGCAATCCGCGGGGCGATGGTCCGAGAGCCGGCGACTTGCTGTCGCCTACCTGATCATTTTTCTGGTTTCTGGTCATTCGGGCACCTTGGATAACGGGTCTTGTCTTCGCGGGCGCCGTCCAGGCGCAGGCGTGGCAACTGGCTTCCGCCGGTAACTGCCGCCTTGATCGAGCCGTCAGGATAAAAGTGTATCTCCATCACTTTGGGATCGGTTGTTACCACGGGCTCGACTTCGACCTCGCGCCGGAACGAGAACGAATGCAATGTATCGAACACGTCACCGGAGACTTCCGATTTCTCATGGAAGTAGCAGCCGCCGGTCTGCCATTCCACCACCACTTTGCGTACGCGGGAGCCCGGACGATACAGCACGCAACAGGTTGATCCGCCACCGCCGCTGGTGGGCGTACTGACGAAGATATTGCCGCCACCCGCACCGTTCACGCTGAATGAGCCGATATGGCGGTTCGTGTAATTGTAGCCAGTGATAGCAAGCATCACCGGCTCGCTACTATTTTGCGTGGTGCCGGACGCCTGGTCCGCCGGAGGGTTGTGCGGCGTGCAGCCGGCCATACCCGGCACAATCAATGCCACCGCAAGAGACAACGTCACGGTTAGTACATGTCGTGCAAAGGCCCATCTTGCCAAGCCAGTTTCGGTATAACTCACTTCAGAGTGCATCCCTGCTCCTTTATCACTGCATCACTCCACCTGCGTGTTCGATTGGTGCCGCTATGCGCCCGTCATTTTGCAGGCTTCTGGTCATTCGGGCACCTTGGATAATCAGATTTGTCTTCGCGCGCATTATCCAGCTTCAGACGTGGCAGCGTCGCGCCAGCAGTGATCACGGCGTGGATCGAACCGTCCGGATAGAAATGAACCTCCAGCACCTCGGGCTCTGCCGGCACTGTTCTATCCACCACAACCTCCCGCTCTTTGTAGAAATAATGCAGGTTATCGAAAACTTCACTCGAAATAGTCGACTTGGTTTGATAGTAGCAGGCGTCTGATTGCCAGCGCACGACGATCTTGCGTTCAAAATCGCCGGGTCGATAGAGGGCGCAGCAAACGGAACCGCCTCCGCCGCTCGTCGGCGTACTGACAAATATATTGCCGCCACCCGAGCCATCGACGCTGAACGAGGCAATATGCCGGTTCGTGTAGTTATAGCCCGTAATCGCCAGCATGACCGGTTCGTTATCACCAGGCGCCATGCGGGACGCGTTGCCGGTCCCCGTGCGGTCCTGAGGGGTGCAGCCTGTCAGGTTGGGAACAATCACTGCGGCAACAAGAGACAACATCGCAGATCTCGCATGCTGTGCAAAGGCTCGTTTTGCCAAGCCAGTTTCGATAAAACCCACTATGGAGTGCATTGTTGTTCCTTTAATCGTGCCTTCCCTCCGCGACCGCTTTCTGCCGCCGCCAGCCCGCGCCTGTCATACGGGCGGCTTCTCGTCGTTTGGACACCGGGGGTATCGGGACTTGTCTTCACGCCCGGCATCCAGCCGCAGACGAGGCGGGGACTCGCTGGCGGTAATTGCCGCCTTTATCGAGCCGTCAGGGTAAAAATGCACTTCCATCACTTGAGGATCGGACGGGACGATCTGGTCGACCTCGACTTCGCGTTCCTGCGAAAACAGATGCAGAGTATCGGAAACCTCACCGGAGATCGCCGACTTCTCGCGGTAAAAGCAAGCGCCAGTCTGCCACTTCACTTTGACCTTGCGCACTTTCGTCCCTGGCCTGTAACGTACACAACACACGGTACCGCCTCCGCCGCTCGTGGGCGAACTGACATAGAGGTTGCCTCCGCCTTGGCCGTTCACGCTGAACGATTCAATATGCCGGCTGGTGTAGTTGTAGCCCGTGATCGCCAGCATGACCGGCTCGTTACTTCCAGGTGCCGAGCGGGAAGCATTGCCGGCCCCGGCGCCATCCTCCGCCATGCATCTGGCCACACCGGGCAAGGCAAGCGCGCATGCCAGCGCCAGCACTGACACGATCTTGGCGATAACTCTCGTCCACATCTGACATCCCCTGAGCGCTCACTGCGCCAGCGCCGCGCCGAAATCGAGTTCACCACGCTGCACCTGCGCCAGCAGCGGGCGCCACTTGGGGGTGCCGGCAAACTCTTCTCCTTCGAGCAGCGCGGCGGCGCAGTACAGCGCCAGGTCGCGCGTCGAGCGCAGGCCCAGCGCGTTGGCGGCACCGATATGGCGCTGCAGGAAACCGATGCGCCGCGGCAGCGGCACATCGCGCCACGGTTCCGGCACCATCGACTGCAACTGCTCGGCCACCTGGTCCGGCTCACTGGCGGCCAGCAGCGCGAATTCCTGCGCTGCCGTCAGCCGCAGCGGCGCCGCGTACCCGTCTCGCGCATCGCAGCGGGCCGGTTGTGCAACCAGCGCACCGCGCCGGTCGAAATACCACCAGTGATCGGCCACCCCCAGGAATGCCTCCCGCTGCGCCGGTTCCAGCACGTCCGTCAGCGCCTCGAATACGCGCGGGTCGAAAAAGCGCAGCATCACGTTCATGTCCTCGGACAGTGCAGCGTCCAGCCGGCGCGCCAGCCGTGCCGCGACATCGTCGATCGCCAGGGGCGAGGCCAGCATCAGCAGCGAGGACGTGTACGTGCCGTGCGCGGCGATCCAGTCCAGCAGTTGCCGGTTACGGCCGTGCCACGCATCGGTCAGCGAAAACAGCAGCGGCGCCACGGCCAGCGCATTCTCCTCGCGGGAGCCTTCGAACAGGCTGCGCCACGCGATGGACGAACGTGACAGCTGCGCGTGCAGCCCCGGCATGCCGCCGTGGTCGGCCAAGCCGTACACCGTGCAATGCGGGTACTCGCGCAAGGCGGCCGGCGCGAACCCGGCAAGGTCGAAATAGTCGTCCACGCCTACCTCATCGCAAATGGCGAGCCGGCCGCACGCGCCTTGAGCAGGCACTCGACGCAGATCGATTGCGGCAGCACCGGCAGTGCAACGGATGCCTGCTCCGGCCCCGTAAAACTCTTCTTGCCGGCGTGGATGGCGATCTTGCCGGGCGCCTGCACGACGATATTGCCGCCCTCGATCGTGATGTTGGCGCCGCCGGCGGTGGAGAGGCTGATGCGGTTGTGCGCCGCCCATTCCGAGAACGAGGACGCGCTGATCACCTGGACGTCGTCGCGCGCCTGCACGGACAGGGTGTCGCCCTGCGCCTGCACGTCGACTGGTCCCTGCGCGGCGATGGCCTGCAGCCCGATGCCGCCGGCGCCGGGCGCCACCGCACCGCCAAGTACGCCCAGCGCCTGGCCAGCATTCACGCGCAGGCCGGCACCGCCAACGAACTCGCTGTCAGCACCGCTCATCAGCGCCACGGTATCGCCCGATGACAGCTGCATCGCCTGCGCGGCCGTCGCGGCCAGCCCGGCCCTTGCGCTGACTGCGATGACCGGATCGACCGGATGCGGTACCTTGCCGTCGTCCGGCGCGGTGCTGCGCGCGCCCGCATCGGCGCGCGCGGTATCCAGGTCGCTCGCGCCGACCATGCCTGAAACGGCCGACAGCATGCAGGCCAGCGGCGCTTCGGCGTCGGACTTGACGCTGCCGCCTGCCCTGGTCGAACCCACGTGGCCTGCCAGGGCCACCGTCCGATGCGTCGTTGCCGCCTCGCTGAACGTCTCTGCCAGCTTGACGGCCTGCTTCATCAGTGCGATGCCGGCCACGTTGTCGCCGGCCGGATCACGGGCCTGGGCATTGTGCGCGATCGCGTAGCTCGTCACCAGCAGGCCGGCACCGCCCCGCACCGCGCCCCAGGCATCCGTGCGCAGTTCGGCACCCTGCCCGCGCAGGCTGCCGCGATAGTTGTCCGCCGCATGCACCACGTGGCCCAGGTTCAGTTCCGTGCCGGCGTGCGTGGAGCGCAGCTGTACCCGGCCCTGCGCATCGGTATCGTCGAACAGCAGCTGGTTGTAGCCCGCGCCGCCGAATTCCTTCGTGCGGATGCCCCATTGCGCAGCAGGGTTGCGGTGGCCGTCCGGGCCGGCCGACGCGCCATGCCATACGGGGCTGTTGCCGCCGGCGAGATTGCCCTGGCCGGACGTGGCCTGGTCCGTTGCGCCGCCGAACGGGGAGGCCGCGTCGGCACCGGCAGACGCACCGCCCGGCGTGGGCGGCACCCCGCCTTCGCCCTGGCCGTTGTACAGCGCGCCGACGACGATGGGCCGGTCGATATCGTTCTCGATGAACTGCACCAGCACTTCCTGGCCGATACGGGGCAGGAACTGGCTGCCCATGCCGCCGCCGGCAAGCCGCTGCGCCACGCGCACCCAGCATGACGCTGCGTCGTCCGCGTCCTGCCAGTGGTAACGGATGCGCACCCGGCCCAACGCGTCGCAATGGAGTTCGTCCGTGCCGGTCGGCTGCGTGCCGCCGTCGGCGCCGATGACGATGGCGCTCTGCGCCCCCGCTGCCGTCGGTTTCGGATGCGCACGGCCGTCGCTGTCCGGCAGGACCGGACGCCATGGCAGATCGGCAGGGATGGCGTCGAACGCGTTGGCATAGCCGGTCGCGGTGGCCTGGGCGATCGCCAGCGCCAGGTCCGGGGACGCCTCCGTGCTGCTGTCCGCCGCCGCGAGCCCTTCTTCGAGCAGTTCCGGCACTGGTCCGAACAGTTCGGCCAGCGCCTCCCGCGCCGGCGCCGGCAGGTTGTTGACGCCAACGCTGACGACCCGCACCACGGTAAATACGTCCGGGGCCGCCGCCAGCGGCGCCTGCGTGACGAGCAACCGCCTACCGGCCGCCAGGGTACGCACCGTGGAACGGCCGTGCCATGCGCGGGCGCGCGCCTCGTGCGCTTCCATTTGCAGCACCGCGTAATGCTGCGCCAGCGCGCTGTCGGCATATGCATACTGGCCCGGCACGTCGTAGCTTTCCAGCGGCGGCAGCTTGACTGGCGACTGGCGGGCCGGGGCGCTGCCGGCCACGGCACGCTTGGCCTTGTAGTCATAGCTCAGCACAGTCGCCAGCGACGACGTTACCCGGCGCCGGGCTTGCAGCGCCTGGATGGTGTCGAAGGCCTCCCCGGCGCGCGCGGCATGGAAGCGCACTCCTGCCCCGCTCTCGCTGGTGGCGTCCTCCGGGCAGGCCGTGGCCCGCGTGCTGTCCGCAAACAGCACCAGCTGGTGGCCCGGGGCTTCTTCCACCTCCTCGAAACGCCAGCCGATGCCTTCTTCCGTCAGCAGGCGGCGCAGGAAGTCGTAATCGGATTCGCGGTATTGGCAGCAGTAGCTGCGCGGGGGAATCGCGGCCAGCAACATGGCCGTGTCGTCGCTCCAGCGCCAGCGTGCCACCTCGCCGTATGGCTGCATCACCGCTTCGCAGATCTCGACGACAGTCTTGTCCTGCCACACGCGGCTGTTGCGCACCTGGCGCAGGCGCCATAGCCAGGGCGTCAGCCGCAGGCGGTAACGAGCGAAGCCGCCATTACTGCCGAGCATCGCCACGGAAGTGATATCGCCGCTGAAGGTCGTGCGCTGCCCATCCGCAAGGCTGACTGCCAGTGCAGCCTGGCGGCCCAGCAGCGTGGACAGCGCAATATCGGCATTTGTCGACAGCACGATGATGTCGCGCGCGCCGGTGTCCTGCAGGGTATCGGTCGCCGTAAAAGCTTCCACCAGCAGGCCGCCGGCGCCCAGGCCGTCATCGCCGGCACCGTCAAGGTGCAGCTCGTACAGGCGGGACCGGCTGGAAAATTGCGCAAGTGCCGTGGTGATTCGTTGGAGTAATACGCTGGACATGACTCGCAGGTACAAAACGTTATCTCAAGTATATTAGCATCCTGCGATACGCGGAACACGGCAGGCGCCCAGCCCTGCCCGGCCTGACAGGAGCAATGCAAATGATGGAATCAGCTCTGCCAGCCAGCCTGACCGGGAATGCCGGATGAGTACACCGGACGTCGTGCGCGTTGCCGCCCTCTTTGCCGTCACCGCGCTGGCGGAAATCGTCGGCTGCTGGCTGCCCTGGCGCGTGCTGAAGGACGGCAGCAGCCCCTGGCTGCTGCTGCCCGCCGCGCTGTCGCTGGCATTGTTCGCCTGGCTGCTGACACTGCACCCCACCGCCGCGGGCCGCACCTACGCCGCGTATGGCGGCATGTACATCGCCGTGGCCCTGTTCTGGCTGCGCGTGGTCGATGGCGTCGCGCTGACCCGCTGGGACATCGCCGGCGCCGTGCTGGCGCTGGCCGGCATGGCCGTCATCGCGCTGCAGCCGCGCGGCTGACGTCCGCCATCGCATCACGCCGCGCTGTAATACCCCGGCTGCTCCAGATCCGCCAGCAGGGTTGGACCTTGCGGCTGCCAGTCCAGCAGCTCGCGCGTACGCGCACTGGAAGCGGCCATGTCGGCCCCCGCCATCATGGCGAACCAGCCGAAGTGTTCACGCCCCCGCGATTCGACCGGCAGGCCGAGGCGGCGACCGATTGCTTCGGCAATTGCCCTGAAGGGCACCGCTTCGTCCGCGACCGCGTGGTATGTCGGCTCGGTCGCGCCACGCTCCAGCGCCAGGCGATACACACGCGCGGCATCGTGCCGATGCACGCCGGACCAGCAGTTGGCGCCGTCGCCCAGATAGGCCGATACGCCCGTCTCCCGGGCCAACCGCACCAGCAGCGGCACGAAACCATGGTCGCCGAGGCCGTGCACGGACGGCGCCAGGCGCACGGTTGCGGCACGCACGCCGCGCTCCGCCTGCGCCTGCGCGGCCGCTTGCGACTTGCGCGGACCGGCCGTGGGAGGCACGTCGGCCTCGGTCGCGCCGCGGGGCAATCCCAACAGGCCCGAGGTGACCAGCAGCGGCCGCGCCGAACCTGCCAGCGCGTCGCCCAGCGCCTCGATCGCGCGCCGGTCCTGTTCCGCGTTGTCGGCGAACCTCGAGAAATCGTGATTGAAAGCCGTGTGGATCACGGCGTCCACGCGCGCCGCTGCCTGGCGCAGGACATCGAGGTCGTCGAGCGATGCGCGCAGTGCCTGCGCGCCGATGGCCGCCAGCGCGGCCGCCTTGTCGTCGGCCCGCACCAGACCGGTGACCTGGTGGCCGGCCTTGAGCAGCTCGATGGTGACGGCCGAGCCGACCCAGCCCGTGGCGCCGGTTACGAATACGTGCATGTGTTCTCCAGTATTGAAAAAAGTGACAAAAGCTCAGGCCAGCCGCATCGACAGTTCGATGTCGCCCGCGAACGGCACGGACAGGTAGCCGCTGCCGGGCGCGCGGATGTGCGCCAGGTAATCCGGGCTGTAGTCGACGTTGTCGGCCACGATCAGCGCACCGGGCCGCAGGCGGGTTTCCATCAGCGCCAGGATGTCGCCATACAGCGCCTTGGCGCCGTCGAGCAGCAGCAGGTCGATGGTATCGGGCAGGTCGACGGCCAGCGTCCGCAGCGCATCGCCTTCGCGGATCTCCACCAGGTCGGACAGGCCGCCTTCGGTCACGTGTTCACGCGCCCGCGCCACCTTCGACGCCTCGAACTCGCTGCCGATCAGGCGCCCGCCGCCGTTGTCGCGCAGCGCCGCGGCCAGGTGCAGCGTGGAGATGCCGAACGAAGTGCCGAATTCGACGATGTTGCGTGCGTTGGTGCTGCGCGCCAGCATGTAGAGCAGCGTGCCGGTTTCGCGCGAGACGGGCAGCCACAGGTCCTTCAGGCGGCCATAGAAGTCCAGGTATTCGGTCTTGCTGTGCATCAGGCGCTCGCGCTCCTCGTTCGTGATGCCGGCCAGCGCCGGGCTCGTCGCCGCAGCGGCTTGGGAAAACAGGCGGTCCAGCAGGGGCGCGAGGGGCTGGTTGGTCAGGGTGGTGGTCATGAATTATTCCTTCGGCTAAGTGAGGATGCGAAGCAAAATAATACGACGAAATATTCGCGTTAGAAATTCGCATTCGGGTTCGCATTTGGCCGCGCTGGCGGCCCGGCCACGACACCTGTACTTATCGGGCTTGCCGCTGGCACGATCGCGCAAAACGGGCCACGAGCGGGATGTCATTCAGGTTTTGACTCAGGAAAACGGCGATCCCCGGCCGCGCAGCCGATGGTTGAACGATCGTCGCAGCTGACCTAAAATGCGATCAAACCGTCACATTAAGGCTGCCATGACCACCCGACGTCGTCCCCAGATTGCCACCCGAAAGCAGCCTCAACAAGCCCGATCGACCGAGCTCGTGGCAGCGATTCTGCAAGCGGCCGTGCAGGTATTGGCGCAGGAAGGCGCCACCCGTTTTACGACGGCCCGGGTCGCTGAAAAGGCCGGCGTCAGTGTCGGGTCGGTTTATCAGTACTTTCCGAACAAGGCGTCGATCCTGTTCCAGCTCCAGGTCGACGAGTGGAAGGAGACGACCGATATGCTGCGCGGCATTCTCGAGGACGTGCGCAAGCCGCCGTTCGACCGCTTGCGCGAACTGGTCCACGCATTCATCCGCTCGGAGTGCGAGGAAGCCAGCATGCGCGTGGCGCTGAACGACGCGGCGCCACTGTATCGCGATGCGCCCGAGGCGGAGCAGGCGCGGGCCGCGGCGGATCGAACGATTGCATTGTTCATGGAGGAGCTGCTGCCCGACGCATCCGCCGCGACCCGTGCGTTGACAGGGGATCTGATCACGACGACATTCGCTGCCGTGGGCAAGAGCTTCTCGGAAACGCCCCGAACCGGGGCGGAGATCAGGGCCTACGCGGACGCGATGACCGACATGTTCTGCGCCTATCTGAAGAGCCTTCAGGCAGGATGATCGCCAGGCCGAGCGTGCGCCTGGCTCTTCGGCCTTACTGCTTGACCAGTTCGACCCGGCGATTCTTGTCGCGGCCCGCCTCCGCGTCGTTCGATGCTACCGGCGCGTACGACGCGACACCCTTGGCGCTCAGGCGCTTCGCGTCTATCCGGTAGTCCGTCGCAAGTGCCCTGACGACCGAGTCGGCGCGGCGCTGCGACAGGTCGAGATTGTGCGGCAGCGCGCCCTCGTTGTCGGTATGGCCGACCACATAGACCTTCAGCTTCGGGTCCTGCTGCAGCAGCCTGGCCATTTCGGCCAGCGCCGGTTTCGAGTCGGGCTTCACGTCCGCCTTGTCGGTATCGAAGTAGACGCCGTAGACCGCCACCCTGCCTTCCGCAGCGATGTTCCTGGCCATGTCTGCCGCGTTCAGGCTGGCCGTCACCTTGCCCGTCTCCATGGCACGGCCTTCGACGATGGCCGTATAGATGCCGCCGTTCATGTCGCCCACCGGCGCCGTGACATACACGGCGACGTGAACGGGCATCCCGTCAGGACGGGTGCCCTGCGCCACGAGGTAGCGCATATCGTTACGGCCGTAATTGAACGGCTCGTTGTACGCGCCCTTGACGAAATGGTCGGCCATGCGACCGCGCCAATACTCGCCGAACCTGTCGCCGCATTCCATTTTCACGCACGAGAACACTGTCTTCAGGCCGGCCTTGCGCAGCGCCGCTTCGTAGTTGCGCAGGACTTCCAGCGCCGAACGCTCGCGCGGATAGTTGTAGGCGATGCGCGTATAGCGGCCTTCCAGCTGCAAGTCGTTCTCGAAGACCGCCACGCCCTTCTCGACGCGCAGGTGTTTGCCCGCCGGGAGCCGCACTGCATCGTATTCCTTGACACTGTAGCCGACGATTCTTGCGCCTTCAAAGCGCGACAGCAGCGGGTGGTCCTGTCCGCCCTGGACATCTTGCGCCGGCATTTTCGCGGGGGCGGCGACGGCAGGCAGCGCCAGGGCGGCGCATAACGTGAAAGCTGGAGAAAGATGGCTACGCATGGGTTATCCAGTATCGGCTATCGGAACACGGATTGTAGGAGTGAATTGCCTTTTATGCAACTTTGGTTTTGGCTGAAATTGGTCCGGCCACTAATAGTCTAGAAGTCCCACTCTACCGGACGTCACAATTGCATTTCTTATACTGGCCGGACCGTAACCGCCAGAAGGAATCTGATGAGTCACGCCCCCGAGACTTATATACGCTACACCGACGGCCTGGAAGTCAAGCAGGCCAATGAAGACGCCATCATCGATGCCATTGTCGAATCGATGCTGCGCGTGAACCGGAAGGTTTTCGACAAACACCGGCACGCCACCCGCGATGCTCACGCCAAGTGCCACGGCGTGCTGAAAGGCCGGCTGGACGTCTATGACAATCTGCCCGAGCCGCTGCGCCAGGGCGTCTTTGCGACGCCGGCCAGCCATCCCGTCGTGCTGCGCCTGTCCACGGCGCCGGGCGACCTGCACAGCGACCGCATCCCCGCCCCGCGCGGCATGGCGCTGAAACTGCTGGACGTGCCGGGACCGCAGCTGCTGCCGGGCCGCACTGCCACCACGCAGGATTTTCTGCTGGTGAACCACCCCGTCATCGCGTTCGGCCACGCGGCCGCCTACCTCAAAACCCAGCAACTGCTGGAGAAGCATGCCGACGATCCCGAGATGGTGCGCAAGATGCTGGCCGCGCTGGCCCACGGCGGCAGCAAGGCGCTGCACCTGCTCGGCATCGAGAACCCCACCGTCGACACGCTGGGCGCGCCGAACCACCACATCCTCGGCGAGACGTTCTACAGCATGGCCGCGATCCGCTACGGCGATTACGTGGCCAAGGTGTGCGCGGCGCCGCTGTCGGAGAACGTGCGGGCCCTCACCGGCCAGCCGCTGCGCGACGATGCCGGCGACTCGGAGCTGCGCGACCTCGTTGTGGATTTCTTCCGCACCCAGGGCTGCGAATACGAGCTGCGCGTGCAGCTGTGTACCGATATCGAAAAAATGCCGATCGAGGACGCGTCGGTGCGCTGGGACGAGGAGGCATCGCCCTACCTGCCCGTGGCGAAGCTGACGATCCCGCCGCAGGAGGCGTACAGCCAATCCATGGCAGGGCATCGAGGCGCACCGCCCGCTCGGCTCCATCATGCGCGCCCGCATCCGCGCCTACGAAACCTCGACCCGCTTCCGCCACGAGATGAATGCGCAGCCGCGCATCGAAATCGACGACCTGGCGCAAGTACCCGACTGAAAGGAAAAAATATGCAGGAACAGAAAACCACCGACCTCGCCGACATCAAGCGCAAGGTCGAGGAAGTGCTGGGCGACGCGCCCCAATTGCTGAAACTCGCGCTGGAAAACGTCCTGCGCGAACACGACGCCCATGCCGATGCCGAGCCGGGATCGGCCGGCCGTATCGGCCGCCAGTCCGGCAAGGTGTCGGAACTGACCGCCATCGCGCCACTGAAACCGGGCGGCGCGGACCGGCTGCGCCGCATCTTCAAGCTCGTCAACGGCAACTTCGCCGGCGCGCAGAAGGTCGCGACCCTGCACGACATGCGCTTTGTCTTCTTTGAAAACGACACGAAGATCCTGTTCGCCACGACCTACGATGGCGACTGGGACACGTACATCGACGATTTCGCCACCAAGATTCCCGACCTGATGGACCTGCTGTTCTCGTCCGTCGAAGGCTGGCCGGGCATCACGGACCCCGGCGTCAAGGACTTCATCGCCAGCCACCAGCTGACGGCGGACGGCTGGTATGTCGCCAACCCGCACCTCTCCGTCGTCGATGCGCGCCGTCTGCAGCGCATCAACGACGCCCTGCAGGAGTTTCTCGACAAGGTGAGCGGCCATGTCGATTCTTGAGAAGGTCAAGGCCCTCGTTCACCACGAGGCACCGGCGCCGACGCTGGAACTGCACGACATCCAGGCCACGATCCTGTTCGACCGCCCGGACCCGTACTTCGGCACCCACGTGCTGCTGCGCTTCGACAGCGCAGCCGGCGGGCGCGCGCTGCTGGCGCGCCTGGCACCGCACGTGTGCAGCGCCGCCGATGCGGCCGACAACACGGAAGCGTGGATCGCGGTGGCGCTGACCCACGCGGGACTGCGCGCGCTGGCGCTGGACGCGGAGCTGCTGGACAGCTTCCCGGCGGCGTTCCGCGACGGCATGGCCCAGCGCGCCGAACGCCTGCAGGACAATGGTCCGAATGCGCCGGACAGCTGGGAGGCACCGTTCGGCAGCGGCCAGCTGCACCTGGCCGTATCGATCTTCGCGCCCGACGAAGCATCCTGGCGCGCGGCGATGGCCACGGCGCACGAACAGTTTGCGGGCCTGTCGGGCGTGACCGTTCTGGGGTCCCACGACTTCGGCGCGCAGCCCGACAGCCGCAACTCGTTCGGCTACCGCGACAACATCGGCAACCCGGCCGTCGAAGGCGGCACGGCGCCCACGTGGCCGGGCCAGGGGCGGCCCGTCAAGGCCGGTGAATTCATCCTCGGCTATCCGGGCGAGGCCGGCGTGCCGCTGGCGCAGCCGGGACCGGCCGACGACTCCATCGGCCGCAACGGCACGTATGTCGTGCTGCGCAAATATCACACGGACGCGGCGGCGTTCAACCGCTTCCTGCGCGAGCATGGTGGCGACGTGGACGGCCAGGAACTGCTGGCGGCAAAGCTCGTGGGACGCTGGCGCAGCGGCGCGCCGCTGGCGCTGGCGCCGGAGAAGGACGATCCGGCGCTGGGCGCGGACCGCGCGCGCAACAACGACTTCACGTACGCAGAAGACCAGCAGGGATTGCGGGTACCGCACGGCTGCCACATGCGGCGCATGAACCCGCGCGACAGCAAGCTGGCGATCCTGACGGACGTGAACCTGCACCGCCTGATCCGCCGCAGCACGACGTTCGGCCCGCCCTACCGCCCCGACATGGTTGAGGACGACGGCGCCGAACGCGGCCTGTTCTTCATCGGCCTGTCCGCCAAGGCGCCCGAGACGATGGAGTTCATGCAGCAGGAGTGGATCAACCACGGCAACTTCATCGACCTGGCCGACGAGCGTGACCCGATCGTCGGCCAGCAGCCGGACGGCGCCACGTTCACGCTGCCGGAACGCCCGGTGCGGCGACGCATCCACGGCATCCAGAGCTTCTGCACGCTGCGCGGCGGCGAGTATCTGTTCATGCCGGGGTTGAAGGCGTTGCGGCGCCTGGCCGGCGAGCCCGGCTAGCCGCGCGTACAAGGCCGAGCCCGTGTCCACCCTGGGGTCACACCCCGACATTGGACACGGGCTCAGGCGACCACGACACTTCTACACATTGTTGTGGTCGTGTCTTGGTCGGGGTGTGACCCCAAGATGATCCCAAGGGGACACGAGCACTACCGATGTGTGGCTTTACGTCGGTACGTAGCGCATCACGCGGTTGCGCCCACCGGACTTGGCCAGATACAGCGCCTCGTCGGCGTGGGCCACCAGTTCCAGCGCGGCCGCTTCGGCCGGCCCGTTGCCGGCTTCGTCCAGGCAGGCCACGCCGATGGACCCCGTGATCGACAGCTGCACGCCCTGCGCGATGCCGATCATGCTGGCGGCGATGCTGGCGCGGATGCGCTCCGCGACAAACACGGCGCTGTCCAGGTCCGCGTCGATCAGCAGCACGACGAATTCCTCGCCGCCGAAGCGGGCCAGCGCATCCGAGACGCGCAGTTCGGCCTTGATGCGCCCCGCCACTTCGCGCAGCACTTCGTCGCCGCCCTGGTGGCCGACGGTGTCGTTGACGCGCTTGAAGTGGTCGATGTCGATGTACATGAACGAGATCGCGTAGTTCTGCCGGCGTGCCCGCGCGATTTCCTCCAGCAGGCGCCGGTCGATGTAGCGGCGGTTGTAGACGCCCGTCAGCGAGTCGGTCAGGCCGATGTACTTCAGCATCTCGTTGCTGATGACGTTTTCCAGGCAGATCGCGATGATCGATGCCATGTGCTCGATGAAGTCCGTGCCCAGGCTGGGCGTGAAGCGCGCCGGATCGACGCTGCCGAGATTGAGGCTGCCGATAATGCGCTTGTTGCGCAGCAGCGGCACGATGGCGACGCTTTGCAGACGCACGCCAGGCGCCGGGAACTGCCGCGCATGGCGCACGGGATCGAACATGCCCAGCAGCGGTTTCGGCGCCGGCGCCTGCGCGTGGCGCGTGCCCACGTCGAACCCGAGCCTGTCGAACCCCGGCTCGAACAGCAGGTCGGGGAACCCGGCAAAATCGACGCCCAGCTTTTCCATGACGGTGCGGATGTCGGCATCCTCGTCGACCAGCGACAGGGTCACACTGTCCAGTTCCGAGATGACGGGCAGCGAGCGGAAGATACTGCCGATCAGTTCAGGGAAACTGCCGGCGCCCACGATCTCCAGGTCGAACGCCTGGTGCCGCATCATGATGGCGTGATTGCGTTCGGCCTGTTCGATCATGTACGCCATGCGGGCGCGCAGCTGGCCGTTTTCGGCCGCCAGATCGCTGGCAAATTCGGTGGCTGCCGGCGCGGCCGGCTTGCCCTTCAACGTGTGCGTCATGCGGGCTCGCTCAGAATGCCAGGGTGACGTCGACCGCCTGGCCTACCTGCAAACGCTGGCCTTCGCCCGCGAGCAGGATGTTGTTCATGCCGAAGCATACCGCACCATCGACTTCCGGCTTGCTCCGATAGCCCTGCAGGATGTCCAGCGGGTCGGGACCGTATTCGCCCTTCTCCTGGTCGATCGACGGCATCGGGCAACGCGGGCACGGTTTGACGGGCTTGAGCAGCGCGTCGCCCAGCCGGAACGTCTCGACATAGTCCTCTTCGAACGCTTCGATGCCGTCGATGACGATATTCGGCCGGAAGCGGTTCATCGGCAGCGCCGCGCGGCCGGCGGCTTGCAGGCGAACGTTCAGGTCACGCAGCGATTCGGCACCGATGACGAGGACCGGATAGCCGTCCGAGAACAGCGTGGGGGCCTCGATATCGCCCGTCCATTTCGGATTTGCCAGCCGCTTCGCATCGGCATGGAAGCGCACCAGGCGGCACGGCAGGCCCAGGTAATTGCTGAACCAGGCGGCCGTCAGCGCATCGCATTCATAAGCAAGCAGGCGTTCTTCGAAGATCTCGACCTCGACGACTATCGCATCGGCGGGGTCGGGCAAGCCAAGGGGAATTTCCAGCCGCAGCATGCCGGGCGCGCGCAGCTCGAGCGTGTCGAGCTTCAGGCGCGGCGTGATCAACGCCATTTTCGGGTGCTCGCGCTGGGTCAGGAACTGGCCGTTGGCATCGACGACCATCCATTCGCGGTCGTAAATCTGCTCGGTCATCAACCCGGCACGGGTGAGAATAGCCGACTGCAGGGCGATGCCGGCACAGGACTTGATGGGGTACAGGGTGAGTTCGGACAGAGTCGCCATGAGGATGCGCCATATTGATACCTGGCCCTCAGTATGGCAGCAAAGTGCCGGACAGTAAATCGCCCCGCTGGGCGGGGCGATTCATGCGGTCTGACCGGCGGCGCCAGGGATTACTCCTCCGGCTTGGCCTTCGGCTTGCGCGGCAAACGGCTGCGTGCCGGCGTCTTGTGCGTGCCGGGCTTCTTCGCCCGTTTCGCGCCTTCGGCCGGTGCGGCTTCTTCCGCCTCGACAGGAGCAGCTTCCGCGACGGCGGCAGGCTCCGGCGCGGGCGCCTGTGCCAGCACCGCCTCGACAGCCTCCGCCGCATCCGCGGCCGCCTTGGCGACCTTGCTCGTGCGTGCCGGCTTCTTCGCTGCCGCCGGCTTGCGTGGGCTGCGCGGACGCTTGGCCGACGTCTCCGCCGGGGCATCGACATCCGCGGCCACGGCCGGCGTATCGTCGGCCACCGGCGTGAGCGCTTCCTGTTCGGCCGCGGTGCCCTGCGTATCCTCTTCCGGCGCCAGCTCCTGCAACGCCTGTTCCGTCGAACGCACCAGCGCCGCGTAGTCGGCGGCCGCCGTTTCCAGCGCCACTGCCACTTCCTGCGTTTCGAGGTCGGTCATCGGTGCGGCAGACTGCTCGGCCGGTTCGACCGGCTCCGCCGCGCCGCCACGGCGGTTGCGGCCGCCCCGGTTGCCGCGGCCACGCCGGCCCTCGCGTGCTTCACGGGTTTCACGAGATTCGCGGCTCTCGCGCGGCGCCTCGGTGGCTTCAACCGACGACTGTTCGCCGCCCGCCTGCTCCGTCTCGCCCGCCGCTTCGGCCACCGCCGCCTGCGCCGGTCCGGCGCTGCTGCGGTAGACGTAGGCGCCCGACTTCTCGTCGCGGCCGAATTCCAGCAGACCGCGTGCCTTCATCTCTTCCAGCAGGTTGCCGAACGTGCGGAAGCCGTAGAACGATTCGCTGAAATCGGGCTTGCGGCGCTTGATCGCTTCCTTCAGCACGGAAGCCCAGATCTTGCCGCTGTCGCCCCGCTCGGCCACCAGCGCGTCGAACGTTTCGTAGGCGATGTCCACCGCCTGGTTGCGGCGCTTGTCCATCTCGTCGCGCTTGCGCTTCTCTTCTTCGGGCGAGCGCTTCGGCGGCTGCTCGCGCGAATCGCGCTTGGCGTTGCGGCTCTTCTCGCGCACCAGGTCGTCGTAGAAGATGAATTCGTCGCAGTTGGCCACCAGCAGGTCGGACGTCGAATCCTTGACGCCCACGCCGATGACCTTCTTGTTGTTCTCGCGCAGTTTCGACACCAGCGGCGAAAAGTCGGAGTCGCCGGAGATGATGACGAACGTGTTGACGTGGGCCTTCGTGTAGCACAGGTCCAGCGCGTCGACGACCATGCGGATGTCGGCCGAGTTCTTGCCGGAGATGCGTACGTGCGGAATCTCGATCAGCTCGAAGTTCGCCTCGTGCATGGGACCCTTGAACGTCTTGTAGCGATCCCAGTCGCAGTAGGCCTTCTTGACCGTGATGCTACCCTTGAGCAGCAGGCGTTCGAGCACGGGCTTGATGTCGAATTTTTCGTAGTTCGCGTCGCGCACGCCAAGTGCGACGTTCTCGAAGTCGCAGAACAGCGCCATGCTGACATTGTCGTTAAATGAAGCCATGAGTCTCTAGGTAGCAGTGAACGCGCCGATTATACAGGCAGCATTGGTCCGCGCCGCACGCTGGTGTATTCTGCACAATTCCAGCTCAACCGGAGAATCCGATGAACCCATCGCTGGCCCTGGCCACGCTCGCCGCCGCTGCCACCCTGTTCTCAAGCCCTGTCGCGCATGCGCAAGCGGTCCATGATGCCGCCTTCGTGCGCGAGGTAAACGCCTTTGTCGACGGCTGGCACGACGATGCCGCCCATACCCGTCCGTCCTACTTCGACAAGATCGCGCCGCAGGGCGTCTACATCGGCACGGATAAAAGCGAAATCTGGACGCGCGACCAGTTCAAGGCCTGGGCCAGGCCGTTCTGGGAGCGCGGCAAGGCGTGGCGCTTCACGGCGCAGAAGCGCAACGTCTACCATTCGCCGGACCGCGCGTATGTCTGGTTCGACGAGCAGCTGAACACGCAGATGGGCACCTGCCAGGCCAGCGGCGTGCTGCGCAATACCGGCAACGGGTTCCTGGTCGAGCACTACCAGCTGTCGCTGGCCGTACCGAACGCGCTGAACGCCGGCTTTGCCAAGGCCATCGCGCAGTACGAAGCGCAACCCGTGCCGGCGAAGTAATGACGCGGATTCTCTTCATCCACCAGAATTTCCCCGGTCAGTACCGGCATCTGGCGCCCGCGCTGGCGGCGGACGGCCACGAAGTCGTCGCACTGGGCATGGCCGGCAAGGCCGAACCGCTGCCGGGCGTGCGCTACGTGTCGCACCAGGTGCGCGTGCCCGCCGACGTGCACCAGCAGGCGCACCAGCTGAAGGACATGTACAGCAAGGTGCTGCGCGGCGAGTCCGCGGCGGCGGCCCTGCAGCGCCTGAGGGAAGAAGGTTTTACGCCCGATGTCGTGTTCGTCCATCCCGGCTGGGGCGAAGCGCTGTTCGTCAAGGATGTCTTCCCGCGCGCGAAGCTGCTGATCTACGCCGAGTACTACTACCAGGGAGAAGGCGGCGACGCGCAGTTCGATCCCGAGTTCTCCGGCACGCCCGGGCTGGCCGACCTGCAGCGCCTGCGGCTGCGCAATACGCACCTGCTGCACGCCATGTCCGCCGCGGACGCGGGCCTGTCGCCGACCGTGTTCCAGCGCGACCGCCACCCCGCGTGGTTCCGCGACCGCATCAGCGTCATCCACGACGGCATCGACACCGACCGCTTCCGCCCGGATGCCCAGGCGCGCGTGACGCTGTCCGCTGCCAACGTGACGCTGCAACCCGGCGACGAGGTCGTGACCTTCGTCTCGCGCCAGCTGGAACCTTACCGCGGCTACCACATCTTCATGCGCGCCCTGCCCCTGCTGCAGCGGCTGCGGCCGAACGCCCGCGTCGTCATCGTCGGCGGCGATGGCACCAGCTATGGCGCGCTGCCGCCGCCGGGCCAGACGTGGAAGGCAATCTTCCGCGACGAGGTGGCGCCGCGGCTGGACATGAGCCGCGTGCACCTGGTCGGCCGCGTACCGCACGCGCTGCTGACGCAACTGATGCAGGTGACGGCCGTCTACACGTACCTGACGTACCCGTTCGTGCTGTCGTGGTCACTGATGGAAGCGATGAGCACCGGGTGCCTGATCGTCGGCTCGCGCACCGCACCGCTGGAGGAGATGATCCGCCACGGAGAGAATGGCCTGCTGACGGATTTCTTCGACCACGAACGGCTGGCCGAAGCGATCGCGGACGCGCTGGCGCGCCGCAGCAGTCTGACGCACCTGCGGGAGGCGGCTCGGCAGACGATCGTGGATGGCTATGACCTGCAGCGGCATTGTCTGCCGGCGCAGAAGCGGTTCGTGCTGGATTAAGTCTGGTGTTGCCTGCACGCATAAAAAAGCCGCGTCATTACGCGGCTTTTTGCAATGCGGGGCACGACGAGTGCCCGTGCGGACGGGTTACGGGCCGACTGCAATGATGCTCAGTTGCGGGTCGTTCGTCAGGGCGATCAGCATCATGCCGTCGGCAGAAACCGCCATCTGACGGTCCAGCAGGCCTTTGGCATAACCGGCGAACTTGAATTTGGTCAGCAAGGCGCCGCTGGCGCTGTGCACCCAGACGTCGGCGTCGCTGTAGATACCATCGATCCCGCAATAGACGCGGCCGTTGCTGTCGACTTCCACGTTGTTCGGATAGTTGGAGCCGCCGGGCAGGAAGCCGATCGGGGACAGCTTCGCGTCCAGGATACTGCATTGGTAAGGCGCGCCGGTAGCCGTGTAGACGCGCGAACCGTCGGCGTTGGTGGCGATGTCGCGACCGTTCGACGAGCCATTGTAGAACCAGGCGCCGTCCGCGTGGGCGGTGAAGAGCGTGCCGCCGGCAATGGCCGAATAATCGACGCTCAGGACGCCGGCAGAGGCCGGGCTGTAGCCTTCGTCCTGCGTGAACACGTGCTTGCCGTCCGCCGTCGCGGCCATGTCCGGCGTGCCGAAGGTGCCCTTCGACAGCTGCTTGCCATCGGCGGCGCGATAGGCTCCCGCGCTGGTGAGCACGATCTCGACGCCGTTCGGCCGGATCGACAGGATGCGCGACTGGGCATCGGCGGCGGTCGGCAGCGCCCAGGTGGCGCCTTTCGTCATCGTTGCCAGGTCGAGCTGCACCACGGCGCGGTTGGCCGTATCGTAGGCATACAGACGATCGCCGTTCGGGCTGATCGCCATCGAACCCAACGCCGCGCCCAGGGAAACGCTGCCGACCTTCTGGGCCGTGTAGACATTGAAGATATCCAGTGCCGCGCCGCCGCCATGCACGTAGAAGAACGGGCGGATCGGGTCGGCAACGAGCGCCCTGTAATTGCTCGACAGCTTGCTGGTGGCGGCGGGGTCGGTATCGCTCTTCCACAGCGCAACCTTGACCACTTCCGGTGCCGCCACACCGGCATCGGTCGACGTCAGCGTGACGGTTGCGTAGCTGACCGCCTCGCTCGGGGCAAGGGTCGGGTCTGCCAGGAGCGTCAGTGTGGAGCCGCTGCGCGTCACGCTCAGCCAGCCCTGGCTGGACTTCGCCGTCCAGCCGGTGTCCTTGCCGAAGTTATTGCTGACGGTCATCGTGCGCGACAGGCGCTTCCAGCCCGGCGTCGAGACCATCGCCACGCCGGCTTCCGACGGCAGGATCTTCTCCTCGTCCCGGTTGATCGTCAGCGCCACCGGCGCCTTGACGGTATCGCCGTTGACCTGGGCCTGGGCGTTCAGCATCACCGTCGTCGAGCCGACGGTAGTGGACGAGAAGACGCCCGACAACGAGATGGCGGTGCCAGTCTCGTTGACATTGCCGCGCACGGCACTGGCTTTTGCCCATGCCGGCAGACCGGTCAGCGTCCACGGCCAGGCGTTGCTGCCGGTGTTCAGGGACAACCTGAACCCGGCCGGCGCAGGATCGCGGCCGTACGGGCCGCCCAGCGTTACCGCGGTCACCGAGGGGGTCAGCGTGGGAGTCGTCAGCGTCAGCTGGACAGGGAAAGTCTGCGTGGTGGCCGATGGCGCACTCAACGTAAGCTTGGCCGTGTGGCTACCGCTTGCCAGTACGCCGCGTGCCGGGTTGACGGACAGCGACGCCCGGCCCGGCGTGATGCCGGTGGTGGGGGTCACGCCGAGCCAGGCGGCATCGCTGGCCAGCGTCCATGCCGCTGCCGCCTTGGTATCCAGCTCGAATTCGATCTGCTCGGTGTCGATCGGCGCCCCGTTGACCGCGTTGAAGGCAAACCCGCTGCGGGTAGCCACGAAGCCGTTTGGCAGTACCGTCAGCGCGGCCGGCAACTGCGCCGTCTGGCCGTCCTTGGCAACGATCTGGATCGACGCTTGATAGGTGCCGGGCGCGACACCTGCCGGGTTGATGGTTGCGACGATCGCTGCGCTGCCGGTACCGCTGCTCCGATCGAGAGTAAGCCAGGTGGCCGTGGTCGTGGCCGACCATTCCAGCCCCTTGCCGTAAATCGAGAACGTGCGTTGCAGCCCCGCGGCGCCGCTGTTGAGCGTCGCCCTCAGCGGGTCGAGTTCCACCACTTGCAGGGGCTCGGCCGCCGCGGGCGCCGGTGGGCGGACGGTAAAGTCGTAAGGCAGTTGCATCCCCGAACCCGGCCAGTGCGCGCTGCAGGACTGATCGCGGCACAGGTTGATGGTCAGGTTGCCCTTGTAGTTGCCGACCGCCAGGCTGGGCGCCGTGTGCAGCACCACGCTGTATTCAGTCTGGGAATTGGCGATCACGCGCGCGTCGGGCAGGATGACGCCCGCCGTATCCACCACCATTGCATAGACCATGCCGGTAAAATCGGACGGACGACGCACGGTGGCGTTGACGCTGACAGGCTGCGACGTACCGGCTTCCATGGTTGCGGTAACGGTACCGGGCGTGAAGAGGAGCGCCGCGTTGCCGGGGTTGGCGGGCGTGGACGTATTCGGTGTCGCAGCGGGAGTGCTGTCGCTGTCGCCGCCGCCGCCGCAGGCCGCGAGCAGCAGCGTTACCGCGGCCGCGCCGACCCAGTGACGCAAAGTGAATGTGGACATGGGATTCCTGAAGTAATGGATGACGTGCCCGCTGGACGGGCCTCGTTGTTATCTATTCTGTCTGGCAGAATTTACTATTTGTAACATCAGTATACAATAGGAAATGTTAAAACGACCATATCCAAGCTTGCGGACCGGACAATAGGAGGATTTCCTCTATTTCCGGGCGCGGGTGCGGCAGTAGCGAAATAAGGGGGCGCTGCCAGGGACAGCGCAATAAAAACGCCGGCTGGTAGCCGGCGTTTTCATGTTGGTCGATGGCCGGGCACATGGCCCGCGGATCAGACGTTGAACAGGAAGTTCAGCACGTCGCCATCCTTGACGACATATTCCTTGCCCTCGGCGCGCATCTTGCCCGCTTCCTTCGCGCCCGCTTCGCCTTTGTAGGTGATGAAGTCGTCGAAGGCGATCGTCTGGGCGCGGATGAAGCCGCGCTCGAAGTCGGTGTGGATGACGCCCGCGGCCTGCGGTGCCGTGTCGCCCACGTGGATCGTCCACGCGCGCACTTCCTTGACGCCGGCCGTGAAGTACGTCTGCAGGCCCAGCAGTTTGAAGCCGGCGCGGATCAGGCGGTCCAGACCCGGCTCGTCCATGCCCATGTCAGCCAGGAAGGCTTGCTTGTCTTCGTCTTCCAGGTCGGCGATTTCCGCTTCGATGGCGGCGCAGATGGCGACGATCGGCGCGTTCTGCGACTTGGCGTACTCCGTCAGCTGGTCCAGCAGCGGGTTGTTGGTGAAGCCGCTGTCCGAGACGTTGGCCACGTACATCGCCGGCTTGGCCGTGATCAGGCACAGTGGCTTGATGATCGCCATTTCGTCCTCGGTCAGGCCCAACGCGCGCACGGGGGTCGCGTCGTTCAGCGCCGGCATGATGCGTTCCAGCAGGGCGACCAGCTTGGCCGCGTCCTTGTCGCCGGAGCGGGCTTTCTTGTTCTCGCGGTGGATGGCTTTCTCGACGGTGCCCATGTCGGCCAGCGCCAGTTCGGTCTGGATCACGGCGATGTCGTCCAGCGGGCTGACCTTGCCGGCCACGTGGATGACGTTTTCATCTTCGAAGCAGCGCACGACGTTGACGATGGCGTCCGTTTCGCGGATGTGCGCGAGGAACTGGTTGCCCAGGCCTTCGCCCTGCGACGCACCGGCCACCAGGCCGGCGATGTCGACGAATTCGACGATGGCGTTGACGATGCGCTCAGGCTTGACGATCTCGGACAGCTGCTTCAGGCGCGGATCGGGCACTTCCACGACACCGACGTTCGGTTCGATCGTGCAGAACGGATAGTTCTCGGCCGGGATGCCGGCCTTCGTCAGCGCATTGAAAAGGGTGGACTTGCCGACGTTTGGCAGGCCGACGATGCCGCATTTGAGACTCATGGAATTCCTTGTTAAATGTGAGTGCCGCCGCCGGGCGCCTGCACACGACAGTGTCGCGGGCTTTTCACTACGCTGGGGCCGGGGAATTGCGCATTATAGCGCCCGGCGGGGTCGCATATCCGGAACTGTGCTCCGACGGGGCGGCAAAATTATCGTGGCGTTGTCGTTCAGGCAGTATGCAAT
>Ga0308166_1000738_pt1 | contig 40466 bp, 30 predicted proteins | sample PhyCR2_2_FD_202137 | JGI IMG/M metagenome (GOLD analysis project Ga0308166, IMG submission 202137) | Phyllosphere microbial communities from UC Gill Tract Community Farm, Albany, California, United States - DLSLCC.R2 | ecosystem: Host-associated > Plants > Phyllosphere > Unclassified | place...
AAGACCCGAACGATGGCTAATCGTGAAGAACTGGCGATCATCCGCGGCGCCCGTGCCGGCCGCGCCGATGCCCAGCTCGCGCTCGGCAAGCGCTACCTGTTCGGCAGCGCCGGCCTGCCGCAGAGCTTGCCTACCGCGCTGCACTGGCTCGACCGCGCCGCCCACCAGGGCTGCCTGGAGTCCTGCCAGCTGATCGGCAACCACGTGCCGGTCGAGCTGGCGCGCCAGCATGCGAGTCCGCTGGCGCCCTGGTACGAACGTGCCTACGACGGCGGCAACACGCGCGCCGGCCTGGTGCTGGCCCAGTTGCTGCTCGAGGAGCCGGGCACCGCCGCCACCCCCGGGCTGCGCGCAAAGGCCCTGCGCGCGCTCGAGGAGGCGGCCCGCGCCGGCTTCGCCGAAGCCCAATGGCTGCTGGCGCGCCAGCCCGAAGCCGCCGCCGCTGCCAACGGTCCCAACGGCACCCGCGGCACGCCCCATGCGTCCGGCTCATCCGTGCGCAATGCGCCCGGCGCCGTGGCGGCCTCGGCGAGTGCCGGCCAGCCCTGGCTGCGCCGCGCCGCCGACAATGGCCTGGCCGAAGCCCAGTTCGCCCTGCTCGAACAATGCTGGGAAAGCGAGCGCTGGGCCGCTTACCTCGAACGCGCATTGCCCCTGGCGCGCGCGCTGGCCAAGGACGGCGAGGACCAGGTCCAGCGCCTGACGCCGGGCGAGGTCTGCCTGCTGTCGCGGGTGGCGCGCCTGCTCGAGCAGGGCGTGAGCGGGTACGGCGTCGAGGACGCCGAGCTGCATGGCTTCTGGGAACTCGCGGCAGCCGAGCACGACCGTCATGCCCAGCTCGCCATGGGCCTGTGGTATGCGCGCATGCAGGTCGACGGCACCCGGGTTGCCGGCGGCGCCGGCGCGGCCAACTTCAAAAAGGCGATCCGCTGGCTGATGCTGGCCGGCGAGCAAGGCCTGGCTGCGGCCTGGTATGCGCTGTCGCGCATCTATATCAAACCCGAGTTTTCCCAACGCAACGTCGCCGACGCCCAGCGCTACCTGGAAAGAGCGGCCGAGATGGGTTACCGCGTGGCGCAGCTCGAGTGTGGCAACAATGCCTGGCGTGCACGCCGCGAAAACGAAAACAACGACGTCCGCGCCGTGTACTGGCTGCAGCAGGCGGCGGCAGGCGGCTGTCCGGAAGCGGCGGGCGCGCTGCAAAAGATCGCGCCGCGCCTGCTCGACCCCGTACATACCGAAACCGGCGCACTGCTGGGCTATGCGATCGACCTGTCGAGCCATCCCTTGCTGGCCGCGCGGCTGGAATTGGCGGCGCTATTTGGCCTCAGCCGTGCCGAAGCCCTGCTGGTCGACCTGCATGCCGCCGACCAGGGACACTGCCTGGTGATCGACATTCGCGCCAGCTATGGGCGCAGCAAGCGGCGCCTGGTAATGATCGACACCGCCCAGGAGCGCCAGGCGCTGGACCGCATCGTGGCCCTGTTCGACAACATCGATTGCGGGCCCGGCGGGCCGGAAGGGAATTACCGCCAGCGTCTGTACCGACTGCGCACCGTAGTAGCCGAAGCCGGACCCGGGGTCGACCCTGCTGGACCGGGCGCGGGGCGCAGCGGCGCCACCTATGGCATGGCTGCCTGAAGCGGCAACAGCAGGTCCACTGCGAACGGCCGCGCCCGCTGCTATATAAATAGAGGCAGGACGTGCGCCCCCGCGGCGCGCCTGCCGGTCGCGGCCGGCTTTACAGCGTCATCTCGCCTTCGAACACGGTAACGGCCGGGCCGCTCAGGTAAACCGGCTGGCCTTCGCCGGCCCAGGCGATCGACAATTCACCGCCGCGCGCGGAGACCCGCACCGGCGAATCCAGCAAACCGCGACGGATGCCGGCCACGACCGCCGCGCAGGCGCCGGTGCCGCAAGCCAGGGTTTCGCCGGCGCCACGCTCGTACACGCGCAACTTCACATGGTGGCGCTCGACCACCTGCATGAAACCGGCATTGACGCGTTTCGGAAAGCGCGGGTGGTGTTCGATTTGCGGGCCAAGTCCGGCTACCGGGGCCGTCTCCACATCGCCGACGACCTGCACCGCATGCGGATTACCCATCGACACCGCCGATACCAGCACGGTGTGGGGTTCGCCGTCCAGGCGCAGGTCCAGCGGCCACAGGGTATCGCGGCCTTCCGGCTGGCCCGCCAGGCCGGCGTTGTCGAACGGCACGGCCGCAGGTTCCAGCACCGGGGCACCCATGTCGACGGTCACGCTGCCATCGTCTTCCAGGCGCGGCTCGATGATGCCGGCCATGGTCTGGACACGGATGCTGCGCTTGCCGGTCAAGCCCTTTTCGCTGACGAAGCGGACAAAGGCGCGCGAGCCATTGCCGCACTGCTCGACCTCGCCGCCGTCGCTATTGAAGATGCGGTAGCGGAAATCGCAACCGGGTTCCGTCGGGCGCTCGACGACCAGGATCTGGTCGGCGCCGACGCCGAAGCGGCGGTCGCCCAGCCGGCGCCACTGTTCGGTATTGAAGTCGATGTGCTGGTTGATGGCGTCGATCACGACGAAGTCGTTGCCGGCGCCGTGCATTTTGGTGAATTTGAGTTTCATTTATTCGTCGTACAAGGAAGGTTCGCCGGCCGGGCGCGTCTTGAAGCGTTTGTGGGTCCAGAAATATTCGCTCGGCGTCTCGCGCACGCGCTCCTCGATAAAGGCGTTCATGCGCCGCGTCGCTTCGACCATGTCGGTGCCGGGATAGTTTTCCCAGGCGGGATAGAAGCGCACGCGCCAGCCCCGGTAGTTCGGCAGGAAGGTGGCCACCACCGGGATCACCTTGGCGCCGGTGGTCGCGGCAATGCGGCCGAGCGCGGTCAGCGTCGCGGCCGGCACGCCGAAGAAAGGCACGAACTCGGCATCCTTTTCGCCGAAATCCATGTCCGGCAGCATGAAATAGGGCAGGCCGTCGCGCAGCGCGCGCAGGATCGGCTTGATGCCTTCCTTGCGCGTGACCAGGCGCACCGGTCCATAGCGTTCGCGTCCGTGGCGCAGCAATCTGTCGAAGGCGGCGTTCTTTTGCGGCACGTACATGCTGCACACCGGGATCACGCGCGAGGCGACGCCGGCCACGTCCAGGCAGACGAAGTGCGGGCACAGCAGGATGGTGGGGCCGGCTTCCATCTCGGCCTGGGGTACAGCCGGCTCGACATGGATCAGCTTGCGCACGCGCGCTTCCGGCGCCCACCACAGGATGGAACGTTCGAAAATGCTGCGCGAATAGCCGCGGAAGTGCTGGCGTGCGATCGCATGGCGCTCTTTTTCGCTCAGTTCCGGCATGCACAGGCGCAAATTGGTCAGGGCGATCCGGCGCCGTTTGCCGAGGATCAGGAACATCAGGCTGCCGATGGCTTCGCCGAAACGGCCGAGGATGGGCAGTGGCAGCCAATGCAGCAGCCATAGGAAGGCAATCAGGACCCTCATGCGACGGCCCCGGCTTGCGGCGCATCGACGCCTTGCGGTTGCTTGTAGCGGTTGTAGCTCCAGAAATACTGGGCCGGCGCACGCGCAATCAGTTGTTCCATGGCGCGGTTGATGCTGGCCGCCTGCTCGGCGGGGCCGCCCGTCAACTCGCCCTCGAAGGGCACGAAGCGCACCACGTAGCCGCGTCCCTTCGGCAGGCGCTCGGCATACACCAGCAGGATGTCGGCCTTGCCCAGCTGGGCCAGCTTGGCGGGCAGGGTCATGGTATAGGCATTGCGGCCGAACCAGGGCGCCCACACGCCTTCGCCTTCCTGCGGCACCTGGTCGGGCAACAGGCCGATCGGCTGGCCGCCTTTCAGGGTCTTGGCCAGGATGCGCACGCCGGACAGGTTGGCCGGCGCCAGGTGCAGGTTGTGGCGCGCGCGGGCGCCTTCGACCAGGGGTTTCAGGGCACTCTTGCGCGGCGGGCGATACATGACGGTCAAGGCCGTATGCAGGGCGATCTGCTGGGCGGTCATCTCGAAGCAGCCCAGGTGTGGCGTCAGGAACACAATCCCGCGGCCGGCGTCGAGCACGCGCTGGACCATGTCCCAGTTCTCGACGGTGGCATGGCGCGCCACGCGTTCCGGCTTGCCGCACCACACGAAAGCCAGCTCGACGATCGCCTTGCCGGCCTCGGCGACGGCGGCGCGCCGATAGGCGCCATAGCCGGCCTGGGCCAGGTTGGCGTCGAGACGGCGGCGGTAGGAGGGGGAAAGCAGGTAGACCAGCCAGCCCAGCGCGGCGCCGAGGGCGTGCAGCATGCGCAGGGGGAAAATTGACAAGACTCTGAATAAAATAACTAGCATGCGTTTGATCGGGGTTGAGGACGAGACGGCCCCCTCCGCCAAAAATTTCTCAAAGGAGCGTAAAATACCACTTTACGCAGGATCCGCCGAGTTAATAGACAACTTGCGAAGCGGAATATAAATGTCGCTAAAGCGTCGCAGGCATGTTGCTGCGGCAGTTTTATGAACAGTAACAGGAGCCTTCATGTCCAACGACTACCTCTTTACTTCCGAATCCGTCTCGGAAGGCCATCCCGACAAAGTTGCCGACCAGATTTCGGACGCGATTCTCGACGCCATCCTCGAGCAGGACCCGCGCGCGCGCGTCGCCGCCGAAACGCTGTGCAATACCGGCCTTGTCGTGCTGGCAGGCGAGATCACGACCCACGCGAACGTCGATTATATCGGCGTCGCACGCAACACCATCAAGCGCATCGGCTACGACAACACCGACTTCGGCATCGACTACAAGGGCTGCGCGGTCATGGTCTGCTACGACAGGCAGTCTCCGGACATCGCCCAGGGCGTGGACGAAGGCGCGGGCCTCGACCTCGACCAGGGCGCCGGCGACCAGGGCCTGATGTTCGGCTACGCCTGCGACGAAACCGCCGAGCTGATGCCGGCCGCCATCCACTACGCGCACCGCCTGGTCGAGCGCCAGTCGCAGCTGCGCAAGGATGGCCGCCTGTCATGGCTGCGTCCGGACGCCAAGTCGCAGGTCACCCTGCGCTACGTCGACGGCCGCCCGGTCGCGGTCGACACCGTGGTCCTGTCGACCCAGCACCACCCGGACGTCACCCATTCGCAGATCGAGGAAGCGGTGATCGAGGAAATCATCAAGCCGATCCTCCCGCGCGAGTGGCTGCAGGGCACCAAGTACCTGGTCAACCCGACCGGCCGCTTCGTCATCGGCGGCCCGCAGGGCGACTGCGGCCTGACCGGCCGCAAGATCATCGTCGACACCTACGGCGGCGCAGCCCCGCACGGCGGCGGCGCGTTCTCGGGCAAGGACCCGTCCAAGGTGGACCGCTCGGCCGCCTACGCCGCCCGCTACGTGGCCAAGAACATCGTCGCCGCCGGCCTGGCGCGCCAGTGCCAGGTGCAGGTCAGCTACGCGATCGGCGTGGCGCGTCCGATCAACATCACCGTGTACACCGAAGGCACGGGCGTGATCTCCGACGAGAAGATCGCCAAGCTGGTGATGGAGCACTTCGACCTGCGCCCGAAAGGCATCGTCCAGATGCTCGACCTGCTGCGTCCGATCTACCAGAAAAGCGCCGCCTACGGCCACTTCGGCCGCGAAGAGCCGGAATTCACCTGGGAGCGTACCGACAAGGCGGCGCTGCTGCGCGCCGAAGCCGGCCTGTCGTAAAAATGAAGCGGCCAGAAGCCTGGCCGCTTTTGCAGGGTGGGTTCAAGAACCCACCCTACCATGTTGCGCCTGCAGCAAATCGGGCACCGCTGAGGTTCCCGAAGCCGCCATCCGTGCTAAACTACCCCGTTCCGAGGAGCGTTGCGACGAAAAGATTCCTTTTCGCCAGGCTCGGACATCAACACCGCGCTCACGTTACTTTTTTCTAAACATTGAAAGGAGGGCGTGATGAGCGCCGTACTGAAAGACACCCAAGACTTCCTCGTTGCAGACATCTCCCTGGCCAGCTGGGGCGAGAAGGAAATCCGCATCGCCGAAACCGAAATGCCGGGCCTGATGGCGATCCGCGAGGAATACGCCGCCAGCCAGCCCCTGAAGGGCGCGCGCATTGCCGGTTCGCTGCACATGACCATCCAGACCGCCGTGCTGATCCGCACGCTGGAAGCCCTCGGCGCGCAAGTGCGCTGGGCCTCGTGCAACATCTACTCGACCCAGGACCACGCCGCCGCCGCCATCGCCTCGGTCGGTACCCCGGTGTTCGCCATCAAGGGCGAAACCCTGGACGAGTACTGGGAATACACCCACCGGATCTTCGAATGGCCGGGCGAACACGCCAACATGATCCTCGACGACGGCGGCGACGCGACCCTGCTGCTGCACCTGGGCACCCGCGCCGAGAAGGATATCTCGGTCCTGGCCAATCCGGGCTCGGAAGAGGAAATCTGCCTGTTCAACGCCATCAAGGGCCGCCTCGCGCGCGACCCGCAGTGGTACTCGAAGCGCCTGCCATGCATCCTGGGCGTGACCGAGGAAACCACCACCGGCGTGCACCGCCTGTACCAGATGCACCAGGAAGGCAAGCTGGCCTTCCCGGCGATCAACGTCAACGATTCCGTCACCAAGTCGAAGTTCGACAACCTGTACGGCTGCCGCGAATCGCTGGTCGACGGCATCAAGCGCGCCACCGACGTGATGGTCGCCGGCAAGGTTGCCGTCATCGCCGGCTATGGTGACGTCGGCAAGGGCTCGGCCCAGGCCATGCGTGCCCTGTCGGCCCAAGTCTGGGTCACCGAGATCGACCCGATCTGCGCACTGCAGGCGGCGATGGAAGGCTACCGCGTCGTGACCATGGACTATGCCGCCGAACACGGCGACATTTTTGTTACCTGCACCGGCAACTACCACGTCATCACCGAAGAGCACATGCTCAAGATGAAGGACCAGGCGATCGTCTGCAACATCGGTCACTTCGACAACGAAATCGAAGTCGCCGCGCTCAAGAAGTACGAGTGGGAAAACATCAAGCCGCAGGTCGACCACGTGATCTTCCCATCGGGCCGCCGCATCATCCTGCTGGCCGAAGGCCGCCTGGTGAACCTGGGCTGCGGTACCGGTCACCCGTCCTACGTGATGAGCTCGTCGTTCGCGAACCAGACCATCGCCCAGATCGAGCTGTTCGCCAACACCGACAAGTACCCGGTCGGCGTCTACACGCTGCCGAAGCACCTGGACGAAAAAGTCGCACGCCTGCAGCTGAAGAAGCTGAACGCCCAGCTGACCACGCTGACCGAAGAGCAGGCCGCCTACATCTCGGTAAGCAAGGAAGGTCCGTACAAGCCGGATCACTACCGCTATTGATGTACCGGCGCTAAAGCGGGTGCCGTGGGCACCCGGACATGGATGGGCATGGCCTGTCCATGGCGGATCATGTCGTCGTCACATTGCGCTGGCATGATCCGTGTATTCCATCCAACAACAAGAAACGCACCACGAAAGAAGTTGAACATGCGCCTGCTCCTGACCTGGCTGATCAACGCCGCTGCGCTGATGGCCCTGCCTTACCTGATGCACTCCGTCGCCGTCAGCAATGTCGGCACCGCCCTGATCGCCGCGCTGGTGCTGGGCCTGGTCAACACGCTGATCCGGCCCCTGCTGGTATTGTTGACTTTGCCTGTCACGCTGCTGTCGATGGGGCTGTTTATCCTCGTCATCAATGCCTTGCTGTTCTGGCTGGTGTCGCAGTGGGTGAGCGGTTTCGAGGTGGCGGGCTTCTGGTCGGCCTTCCTGGCGGCTATCTTGTACAGCATCATTTCGTGGGCGCTTTCCACCTTGCTCCTGAAAGACGATGGAAACTCATAATTTCAGCATCGAGTTCTTCCCGCCCAAGACGCCCGAGGGTGTGGAAAAACTGCGCGTCACGCGCCGCAAGCTGGCCGAACTGAACCCGACCTATTTTTCGGTCACCTTCGGCGCGGGCGGCACCACCCAGCAGGGTACGCTCGATACCGTGCTCGACATCATGGGCGACGGCCACGCGGCGGCGCCCCATCTGTCCTGCATCGGCGCCACGCGCGCGTCGATCCGTACCATCCTGCAGCAATTCCAGCAGCAGGGCATTCGCCGCCTGGTGGCGCTGCGCGGCGATTTGCCGAGCGGCTACGGCGGCGCCGGCGAACTGCGCTACGCCAATGAACTGGTGGAATTCATTCGCCAGGAAACCGGCGACTGGTTCCACATCGAAGTGGCGGCCTATCCGGAAATGCATCCGCAGGCCCGGTCGCCGCAGGACGATCTGCAGAACTTCGCGCGCAAGATCGGCGCCGGCGCGAATGCCGCGATCACCCAGTACTTCTACAATGCCGACGCCTATTTCCAGTTCGTCGACAGCGTACGCAAGCTGGGCATCGAGGTGCCGATCGTGGCCGGCATCATGCCGATTACGAACTACACCCAATTGATGCGTTTTTCCGACATGTGCGGCGCCGAGATTCCGCGCTGGGTGCGCCTGAAGCTGGCCAGCTTCGGCGACGACAGCGCCTCGATCAAGGCCTTCGGCCTGGACGTGGTCACCAGCCTGTGCGAACGCCTGCTGGCCGGCGGCGCGCCTGGCCTGCACTTCTACAGCATGAACCAGGCGGCAGCCACTACGGCCATTTGGCAACGTCTTACCGGCAAATAAACCGCTTCGACACAAGAAATCCCGGCAGCGCTCCGCGCCGTGCCGGGATTTTTTATCCGGCGACTATTCCAGGGTTGTCTTCTCGGTAACGACCAGATCGAGCGGCAAGTCGTGCACATCGATGTCGAATTGCGCCGCCTGGCAGGCATACGCCACGCCCAGCGTGGCCGGGCGCACGCCGCCAGCCAGGGTGCGGTCATAGAAACCGCCGCCATAGCCGAGCCGGTAGCCCGCCTCGTCGAAGCCGAGGCAGGGCACCAGCAAGGCCGGCGGCCGCGCAACGATACGCAAGTCCGCCGGCACGGCGATGCCGGTCAAGTCCTTGTCCATCGCTTCGCCCGGCGTCCATGCCGCGAATGCCAGCGGCGCATGGCGTTCCCGCACCACCGGCAGGGCCAGCGCCGCGCCTTCCAGCGCCAGGGTGCGATAGGTGTCGCCCAAGTCCGGCTCGCCGCCCAGCGGCCAGTACACGGCCAGCAGCGGCGGCCGGGTACGCCGCCACCAGGCCAGCACCTGCGCGCCGATGCGGCGGTCGGCCGCGCGCTTGTCGTCTCCGGCCAGTCCGGCCCGTTGTGATTTGAGGTGTTTGCGCAACGCCGCCTTGGCCGCAGCCGCGCCTGTCTTGTCCGAACCTGTCCCGCTTGAGGCGTTATCTGGCGGCACGATTGATGCGCATGGTATTCTTGATTCGCCGGTCATGTTATCGAATGAGGGTAGAACAGCTGTGTTTTTGCTTCCAAGGAAATTGATCGCCGGTGCAGTGCTTGCAGCCACCAGCCTTGCCGCCACCAGTGTCGCCGCCATGGCCGACGCGCCGCCAGCGCTAACGCCTCCGGTACCGGGCGTTATCACCGTTCCTGCCGCGCCCGCGTCCGTCTCGACCTTCGGCCCCGCGAACGAGGCGTCGCGCGCCGAGGACGACACCTTCCTCCTGCTGCGCGAAGCCGCGCGCCAGAACGATGCCGCCCGCACGAATGCCCTGGCTTCGCGCCTGCCGAACTACGTCCTGCCTGGCTACGTCGAGTATTATCGTCTCAAACCGCGCCTGCGCGAGGCCACCCAGGACGAGATCCGCAGCGTGCTCGGCCGTTACGAAGGCAGCGCCGTGGCCGACCGCCTGCGTACCGACTGGCTGCTCGAGCTCGGGCGCCAGCGCGAATGGAACACCTTCGAGCGCGAAATGGCCCTGCTGGTGCGCAGCGACGACCTGCAGGTGCGCTGCTATGCCTTGCTGGCGCGGGCCCTGCGCGGCGAGCGCGTGGCCAGCGAAGCGCGTGCCCTGCTGGCCAATCCGCCGGCGTATGGCGAAGGCTGCGCCGCCCTGATGACCCAGCTTTCGCAGCTGAACCAGCTTGGCCAGGCCGATTTGCTGGCGCAACTGCGCCTGGCCGGCGAAATGGCCGCCACCGGCCCTTCGCGCCGCATCGCCCAGCTGCTCGGCGCCTCCGACACGCGCGCCGCCCAGGCCGTCAACGTCCCGGCCGTGGCAATGGCGCGCGGCATCGGCGCCGACCGCGTCGAGCACGAAATCTACCTGGTGGCCCTGGGCCGCATGGCACGTACCAGCCTGAAGCTGGCCGTGGTCGCCCTGGAAAAGAACAGCAGCAAACTCACGCCGGAAGAGCGGGCGATCGGCTGGGCGAACGTGGCGCTGGCGGCCTCGATCGCCCTGTCGAACGATGCCCACGATTACTGGAAGCGGGCCGAAGGCGCGCCGCTGACCAATTTCCAGCTCGAATGGAAAACCCGCATGGCACTGCGCCGCGGCGACTGGCCGGCCGTGGCCGCCACCATCGACGCCATGCCGCAGGCGCTGGCGGCCGAGTCGGGCTGGATCTACTGGCGTGGCCGTGCCCACGCGGCGCAAGGCCGCAGGGAAGATGCGCAGGCGCTGTTCCGGCGCATTGCCACGCCCAACAATTTCTATGGCCAGCTGGCGATGGAAGAGCTCGGCGAACTGGTGAGCACGCCGCCGCTGGCCGCGCCGCCGGCGCCGGGCGAAGTGGCGTATGTTGCGGCGCTGCCGGCGATGCGCCAGGCCATGAAGTTCTATGAATTGCGCCTGCGCGCCGAAGGCAACCGCGAGTGGAACTGGGCGCTGCGCAACCTGTCGGAGCGCCAGCTGCTGGCCGCCGCCGAGTATGCGCGCCGCAACGAGATGCTCGACCGCATGGTCGAGACCTCGCTGCGCACCCGCAACGAACTCGACTTCAACCAGCGCTTCCCGGCGCCGCATAACGACATCCTGCATCCGGCGGCCAGGAATTTGTCGCTCGACACCGCCTGGGTGTATGGCCTGATCCGCCAGGAATCGCGTTTCGTCAGCGATGCGCGCTCGGGCGTGGGCGCGGCCGGCCTGATGCAGGTGATGCCGGCCACCGGCAAGTGGGTGGCGGCGAAGATCGGCCTGACCAACTTCGTGCACGACATGCTGCACGACGCGCGCACCAACATCACGCTGGGCACCAACTACATGAACATGGTGCTGGAAAATAACGGCGGTTCGCAGGTGCTGGCCACCGCCGCCTACAACGCCGGCCCGGGGCGCTCGCGCACCTGGCGCGGCGTGCTCGACGCGCCGATGGAAGGCGCGGTGTTCGTCGAGTCGATCCCGTTCTCCGAAACCCGAACCTATGTGCGCAACGTGATGTCGAATGCGACGAACTATGCCGCCTTGTTCGACAAGCGGCCGCAGTCGCTCAAGGCGCGCCTCGGTACCATCGCACCGCGCGAAGGAACGGGCGCCTTGCCTTGAATTGCCTTGATCTGCCCTGATTCGCCTTTCTGACGAGGCTTCCCATGCGCGACCTGTCGGTGGTGGTATTCGGCGGTACCGGTTTCATCGGCCAACACCTGCTGGCGCTGCTGGCCGAGGAGAGCATTCCGGTGCTCGCCCCCGCGCGCCACCCCGAGCGCGTGCGCCACCTGAGCATGCTGCCCGGTGTCGACCTGGTCGAGGCCGACATCCACGACGACACCACCCTGCGCCGCCTGCTGGCCGGGCACACGAGCGCGATCAACCTGGTCGGCATCCTGCACGGCAGCCGCGCCCATCCCTACGGCCCGGAATTCCGCAAGGCCCATGTCGACCTGCCGCGCCGCATCGTCGAGGCCTGCGCCGTCGGCGGCGTCGACCACTACCTGCACATGAGCGCCCTCGGCGCCAACATCGACGGCCCCTCGATGTACGCGCGCTCGAAGGCCGATGGCGAACTGGCCGCGCGCAGCCGGCCCGATGTGGCGGCGACCATCTTCCGTCCCTCGGTGGTGTTCGGCCCGGGCGACCATTTCCTGACCGTGTTCGCGCGCCTGCAGCGGCGCTTCCCGGTGATCCCGCTGGCCTGCGCGAATGCCGTGTTCCAGCCGGTCTACGTGTGCGACGTGGCACGGGCCTTCCTGCATGCGCTGCGCGACCCGGCCACGCGCCAGCAGGTCTACCAGCTCGGCGGCCCGAACGTCTACACGCTGGCCGAGCTGGTGCGCCTGGCAGGACGCTATGCCGGCTGCGAGCGCCCGATCGTCGAATTGCCGGAGCGCCTGGCGCGTCTCCAGGCACGGCTGTTCGAGCGCCTGCCGGGCGAACCGATCCTCACCCGCGACAACCTCGACTCGATGCGCGTCGATAACGTGATCGACCCGGCGGTCCAGGACTTGACAGCGGCCGCGCTCGGAATCAAGCTCACATCGCTCGAGTCGGTCGCCCCCCATTACCTGGCCCCCGGCGAGCCGCTCGACCGCCTGCGCGCCCGCGCCGGCCGCTGATCGTCCTCCATTACCCCGCCACAGGAAAGCCATGCAGACCACGGAACTCGACCCGACCCTGACCAACGCGCTGAACAAGGCGCGCCAGCCCGGCCTCACGCTCGTCATCGGCAACAAGAACATCTCGTCGTGGTCGATGCGGCCCTGGGTGGCGGCGGTCGCGTTCAACATTCCGTTCACCGAGGTGCGCCTGCTGCTCGACCAGCCGGACACCGCCGCGAAAATCGCCGGCTACTCGCAGGCGGGCAGGGTACCGGTGCTGCTGGCCGGCGAGATGACGATCTGGGACAGCCTGGCCATCTGCGAATACCTGGCCGAGCAGTTCCCCGACAAGCACCTGTGGCCGCAGGACGTGGCGGCGCGCGCCATGGCCCGCTCCATCGTGGCCGAGATGCACTCGGGCTTCACCGCCCTGCGCAACGACATGTCGATGAACATCCAGGCCAGCCTGCACGGTCGCGGCCGCACCCCGGGCGCCCAGGCCGACATCGGCCGCATCTGCGAAATCTGGGAAGAATGCCTGGCCCGCTTCGGCCACCACGACTACCTGTTCGGCGACTTCTCGATCGCCGACGCCTTCTATGCGCCGGTGGTCACGCGCTTCAAGACCTATGGCGTGGCGCTGGCGCCGGCCTTGCAGGCCTATTGCGACCGCGTGCTGGCCCATCCGGCCGTGGCGCGCTGGGTGCGCGAAGCCCTGCTCGAAAACGACCCGACGCCGCTGCACGACGCGGACTTGCCAGGCGAATGACGATGAAGACGTATGTCGTCGGCGGCGCCGTGCGCGACGCGCTGCTCGGGCTGCCGGTGCAGGACCATGACCACGTCGTGGTCGGCGCCACCCCGGAGCAGATGGTCGCCGCCGGTTTCCGCCCGGTGGGCAAGGACTTTCCCGTCTTCCTGCACCCGAAGACGCAGGAAGAGTATGCCCTGGCGCGTACCGAACGCAAGACCGCGCCCGGCTACCACGGCTTCGTGTTCCATACCTCGCCCGACGTCACCCTCGAAGACGACCTGGTGCGGCGCGATCTCACCATCAACGCCATGGCGCAAGGGGACGATGGCGTCGTCGTCGACCCCTACGGCGGCCGGCGCGACCTGGAAGCGCGCCTGTTCCGCCATGTGTCCGAGGCCTTTGCCGAAGACCCGGTGCGTATCCTGCGCGTGGCGCGTTTTGCCGCGCGCTTCGCCGAATTCCGCGTGGCCGGGGAAACCAATGCGCTGATGCGCGGCATGGTGGCGGCAGGGGAGGCCGATGCGCTGGTGCCCGAACGCGTCTGGCAGGAAGTCGCGCGCGGCCTGATGGAACGGCGTCCCTCGCGCATGTTCGCCGTCCTGCGCGATTGCGGCGCGCTGGCGCGCATCATGCCCGAGCTCGATGCCTTGTGGGGCCGGCCGCACCCGCGGGAAGCGGACAGCGGTGTCCGCGCCATGCGGGTGATCGACCATGCCGCCGGCCGCGGCCTTGCCCTGGCCGTGCGTTTCGCGGCGCTGGTGCGGGACGTCGAGGCGATCGACGGGCTGTGCAGGCGCCTGAAGGTGCCGAACGATTGCCGCGACCTGGCCCTGATGACGGCGCGCGAACATGGCACGATCGATGGCGCCATCGGCGGCGCCGGCGCGATGTCCGCCGCGGACCTGGTCGCGCTGTTCGCCCGCTGCGACGCCTACCGCAAGCCGGAACGCTTTGCCGACATGCTGCTCGCCGCCGAAGCCGCAACCTGCGGCGAGGACTACCCCCAGCGCCCCTGGCTGCTCGGCGCCCTGGACGCGGCGCGCGGCGTCAACGCGGGCGAGGTCGCCGCGCGCTGCGGCGCGGACAAGGCCGGGATTCCCGAGGCCGTGCTGGCCGCGCGCGTCGAGGCGGTCGAATACTGGATGCGACAGGCGCCGGGCCCGGCCGCCTGACATGTGGACACCCGGGTCCGCTCTCCGTATAGTCGAGCTCGTCAAGGGCGCACGGAGAAGCGGATGAACCGGATCGGCGTGAAAGCGGGCTGGCAGGCGCTGCCTGGCGGGATCTACGGCCTGGTGCTGGGCTTTGCCCTCCTGACTGCCCTGGTGCGCGCCGCCGCCATGTTCGGCCCGGCCGCCTGGCGCGGCCTGTTCATGCTGGCGTGCATCGCCATGGCCTTGCTGCCCTGGCTGCTGCTGGACCGGCCAGGCCGGCGCGGTATCGGCCTGCAGCGTCCACGCCACCCGTCCTGGCTACTCGCCGGCCTGGCCACCGGCGCCCTGGCGGCCAGCCTCTGCTACTGGCTCGGCGCCACCCTCTACGGCACGGGCGTCGGCCACCCCTTCGTCAGCGTCGCGCGCAACTACCAGCTGCAGCCGACCGCCGGCTGGAGCATCCTGCAGCTGCACCTGGTGTTCACCTCGGTGGCCATCCTGTTCAGTCCCATCGGCGAAGAGATCTTCTTCCGCGGCCTGCTGCAAAAGGTGCTGGAGGAGCGCCATGGCGCCACCCGCGCCACCTTGGGCGAAGCCGCCTGGTTTGCCCTGGTCCACCTCTGCCACCACGGCATCGTGGCGGGCGCCGCCGGATGGACCATCCTGCCGGTCTCGGGCGCGCTGTGGGTGGCGCAGATGTTCCTGCTGTCGCTGGCCTTTGCCTGGCTGCGCCGGCGCAGCGATTCCATCCTGCCCGCGATCGCCGCCCACGCCGCCTTCAACGCCGCCATGAATGGCTGGATCTTCGCCCGCCTGTGGCCGGCCTAGCTCTTCGGTAAATTCTTGTTACAAGCGCGTGCGCGAACGGCCGCGCGCATGCGCTATGCTCCACCAACTATGGGTAAATTGTTACGTTGGTCGGACAAGGCGTTTGCGGGAACCATGCGCCGGATGGAAGCGCTGCATCCGCGGCGCCGGCTGCAGTACGTGGCGGGCGCGGCGGCGGTGCTGATCGCGCTGCTGGCGGTGCTCTACACGCGTACCACCGGGGTCGACGTCGACAACCAGAACCGCGTGATGTTCCAGCTGCACGAGCTGCAGCAGCTCGACGCCGAGTGGGACACCAACCTGCTGCGAGCCCACATCGGCAGCGGCCTGGCCGATGCGCGCCTGGGCGCGCCGGTGCCGCAGATGCGCGAGCTGATGGACGACCTGGAAGAAGCGCTGCCGCCCAGGCGCGACCGCGCCGCGCGCCAGGCGCATGTGGCGCTGGCCGCGGCGCTGCGCATGAAGGCCGATCTCGTGGCCGAGTTCCGCACCCTGAATCCGCCGCTGCGCGCCGCGCTGCAGTCGCTGCCGCCCTCGCTGGCCGACCTGAAGACCGAACTGGGCGGCATCGAAGGCGCGCTGGCCCCGGGGCGCGTGGTGGTGCGCCTCGACGCCCAGCTCAACGACCTGCTGGCCGACACCCTGCGCTACAACCTGGCGCCCACGCCCGGCCTGGCGAGGCGCATCGAAACCACCCTGGCCCAGATCGAACCGCAGAAGTCGCGCTTTTCCCAGGCCATCGTGGACCAGATCGACGCCCTGGCGCGCGACACCCGCACCATCCTGGCCAACCGGCCGCGCGAGAACGAACTCGAGGCCCAGATCGCCGCGCTCGGCACCGACGAGGCGATGGCGCGCCTGGGCCGCGAACTCGACCGCGCCTTCCAGGCCGAGGTGCTGGAACGCCAGCGCTACCGCGGCTTCCTGTTCGGCTATTCGATCCTGCTGCTGGCAATGCTGGCCTATGCCGGCTGGCGCCTGCGCCGCAGCTACCGCATCATCAACGACGTCAACCACCGGCTGAAGGCGGCCAACGACACCCTGGAACACCGCGTGGCCGAGCGCACCGCCGAACTCGAGGAGCAGTCGAAGAAGCTGGCGCGCCTGGCCCAGCACGACAGCCTGACCGGGCTGGTGAACTATGGCCAGCTGACCCGGCTGCTGGAACTGGCCCTGGTGCGCGCGGCGCGGCGCGACAGCGTGGTGGCCGCCATGTTCATCGACCTCGACGGCTTCAAGGGCGTGAACGACACCTGGGGCCATGCCACCGGCGACCTGGTGCTGCAGCTGGTGGCGCGCCGCGTGCAGAAGGTGCTGCGCGCCGAAGACGTGCTGGCGCGCCTGGGCGGCGACGAGTTCGTGATCATGCTGGAAGGCGTGAGCGTGCCCGATGGCGCGCTGCGCGTGGCGCAGACGGTGCTGGCCGAGATCGAGGGCATCGTGGAAGCCGACGGCAACCCGGTGCGGATCTCGGCCAGCATCGGCATCGCCAGCGCGCGCGGCCGCGCCGGCGCCGAGAGCGGCGCGGCGGCCCTGCTGGCCGAGGCCGACAAGGCGATGTACGCGGCCAAGCAGGCCGGCAAGGGCACCTTCGTGATCAGCCCGAACGCGCAGTGGGGCAGCCCGGAGACCGATACCGCCGCGGGCGGCGCGGAGCACGGCGGTTGATGGGCTAGAATGTCTCCATGTCCGAACATCCGCCCAGCGAACCTCCGCGCCGCAAGAACCGGCTGACCCACTGGCTGGCCAGCCTGGCCGGCAAGACCGACCGTCCCGCCGTCCTGGTCAAGGAGCTGGGCAAGCGCGACCGCCGCCGCATGCTCAAGCATTTCCTCGCGCTCGACACGAACGACCGCCTGCTGCGCTTCGGCACCGTGCTGCCCGACGAGCAGATCCACGCCTATGTGAACAAGATCGATTTTTCGCGCGACATCGTGTTCGGCGTGTTCAGCCACGTGTTCCAGCTGGTCGGCGTCGGCCACCTGGCCTTCGGCCCGGCCGAGCAGGGTCGCTCGGCAAGCACCAGCAAGGAGCGCGTGGCCGAGTTCGGCGTCTCGGTGTCAAGCAGCGCGCGCGGGCAGGGCGTGGGCACGCGCCTGTTCCGGCGCGCCGCGATCCACTGCCGCAATTCCGACATCGACACCCTCTACATGCAGTGCCTGTCGACCAACCGCACCATGATGCACATCGCGAAGAAGGCGGGAATGGAGATCAAGCGCGAGTACGGCGAGGCCGACGCCTACCTGCACCTGCCGCCGCCGAGTCCGGGCAGCGTGATGCGCGAAGCGCTGGAAGAACAGTTCGCGGTGATCGATTACACCGTCAAGGCGAACGCCCGCGCGGCGGTGAAGTGGTTCACGCCGCGCAAGCGCACCAAATGATTACCGTGCCGGCGGCGCCTCGATCGGCAGCGCCGTCGTCTCCTTGATCCGCTGCAGCGCAAAGCTCGACTTCACGTCCAGCACCGACGGGTGGCGCAGCAGGGTCGCCATCATGAAGCGCGAGAAGTGGTCCATGTCTTCCACGTGCACGCGCAGCAGGAAGTCCATTTCCCCGGTCATGGCGTAGCAGGCCACCACTTCCGGCCAGGCCGCCACCGCCTGGGCGAACTCGAAGCGCGGCGAGGTGGCCGGCACGCGCGAGTTGGCCGGGCCTTCGCTGTGCTTTTCCAGGCGCACGTTCACATAGGCCAGCAGGCCCAGACCGATCTTGTCGGGGTCGACCAGGGCCACGTACTGGCGGATCACGCCGGCTTCCTCGAGGCGCTTGATGCGGCGCAGGCAGGGCGAGGGCGAGAGGTTCACGCGCTCGGCCACGTCCTGGTTCGACAGGCGGCCGTCGGCCTGCAGGATTTCCAGGATCTTGCGGTCTGTTTTATCGAGCTCGATTTTTGACATAAATTTTCCTTCAATTGAATCCACCCGCAATTTTATTGCGCATTCGATCCGGCGTGGGGAATCGATTGGTATTTAATGCCGGGGTCACGAGACTATACTGTCGGCCAAGACGGAGGAGACATCTCCGTGGCGCTCCCAAAAACAAAAAACGGCGCCAAATTCGAAGGACGTGTATCGGGGTAGCGGGGCTTGCCGCCATGGCGGCCCCGCCGCTTTGCGTCCTGCACAACGACCACGGAGACACAATGAACGCACCCCTCGACCTCTCCCAGCTGCAGCCATCCGGGCCGGAACACGCCATCTCGCTCGACGACAAGTGGACGCTCGAGCGCGGCCGCGCCTTCATGACCGGCACCCAGGCCCTGATCCGCCTGCCGATGCTGCAGCGCGAGCGCGACCTGAAGGCCGGCCTGAACACCGCCGGCTACATCACCGGCTACCGCGGCTCGCCGGTCACCGCCGTCGACCAGACCGCGATGAAGGCGAAGAAGCACCTCGATGCCCACCACGTGAAGTTCCATCCCGGGATGAACGAGGACCTGGCGGCCACCGCGGTCTGGGGCACCCAGCAGACCAATCTGTACAAGGATGCCAACTACGACGGCGTGTTCGCCATGTGGTACGGCAAGGGCCCGGGCGTGGACCGCTGCGGCGACGTCTTCAAGCACGGCAACAACGCCGGCTCGGCGCAGCACGGCGGCGTGCTGGTGCTGGCCGGCGACGACCATGCGGCGAAATCCTCGTCCACCGCCCACCAGTCCGACCACATCCTGACCGCCTGCGGCATCCCGGTGCTGTACCCGTCGTCGGTGCAGGAATACATCGACTACGGCCTGCATGCCTGGGCCATGAGCCGCTACACCGGCCTGTGGGTGTCGATGAAGTGCGTCACCGACGTCATCGAGTCCGGCGCCGTGGTCGACCTCGACCCGGACCGCGTCCAGACCGTGATCCCGCTTGATTTCGAGCTGCCCGAGGGCGGCCTGAACATCCGCTGGCCGGATGCCGTGCTGGACCAGGAAGTCCGCATGAACAACCACAAATGGTATGCGGCCCTGGCGTATGCCCGTGCGAACAAGCTGAACAAGATTATCTGGGACAGCCCGGCGCCGAAGATCGGCATCATCACCGCCGGTAAAAGCTATGTCGACACACGCCAGGCGCTGGCCGACCTCGGCATCGACGAGCAGGCCGCCGCCGACATCGGCATCCGCCTGTACAAGATCGGCATGACCTGGCCGCTCGAATCCGAAGGCGTGCACGAGTTCGCGCGCGGCCTGGACGAGATCCTGGTGGTCGAGGAAAAGCGCCAGGTGATGGAATACGCGCTGAAGGAAGCCCTGTACAACCTGCCCGACGGCGAGCGTCCGCGCGTGGTCGGCAAGTTCGACGACACTGGCGAATGGAGCAACAAGGACCGCAAGGGCCACGGCGACTGGCTGTTGCCGGCCACCTACGAGCTGAACCCGGCCCAGATCGCGCGCGCCATCGCCAGCCGCATCTCGCACTACTGCGCCGGCCATCCGGTCGAGCAAAGGGTCAAGGAGCGCATCGCCTTCCTGGAGGCGAAAGAGCTGGTGCTGAAGAACATCCCGGCGAAAGCCAATCCCGAGACCGACCGCATTCCCTACTTCTGCTCGGGCTGCCCGCACAACAGCTCGACCAAGGTGCCGGAAGGCTCGCGCGCCATGGCCGGCATCGGCTGCCACTACATGGTGCTGTGGATGGACCGCGAGACCTCGACCTTCACCCACATGGGCGCCGAGGGCACGACCTGGATCGGCCAGTCGCCGTTCACCAGCGAAAAGCACGTCTTCGTGAACCTGGGCGACGGCACCTACTTCCACTCGGGGATCCTGGCGATCCGCGCAGCCGTCGCCGCCAAGGTGAACATCACTTATAAAATCCTGTACAACGACGCGGTCGCCATGACCGGCGGCCAGAACGTCGACGGCCCGCTCGACCCGGGCATGATCACGCGCCAGATCGCCGCCGAAGGCGTGAACCCGATCATCGTCGTCACCGACGAGCCGGACAAGTACCCGAGCGACTATGCCTGGGCCGCGGGCGTGACCGTGCGCCACCGCTCCGAGCTGATGGACGTGCAGAAGGAACTGCGCGAGATGCCGGGCGTGTCGGCCGTGATCTACGACCAGACCTGCGCCTCCGAGAAGCGCCGCCGCAGGAAAAAAGGCGAATTCCCCGACCCGGCCAAGCGCGCCGTCATCAACGAGGCCGTGTGCGAAGGCTGCGGCGATTGCTCGGTGCAGTCGAACTGCCTGTCGGTCGAGCCGCTGGAAACGGAACTGGGCCGCAAGCGCCAGATCAACCAGTCCTCGTGCAACAAGGACTTCTCGTGCGTGTCCGGCTTCTGCCCGAGCTTCGTCACGGTGGAAGGCGGCGGCCTGAAGAAGCCAAAGAAGGCAGCGGCTGCGACCGATAGCGCGCTCCCGAGCCTGCCCGCCCCGCGCATCCCGGACATCGGCGCGCCCTTCGGCATCCTGGTGGCCGGTATCGGCGGCACCGGCGTGGTCACCGTCGGCCAGATCCTGGCGATGGCGGCCCACGTCGAAGGCAAGGGCGCGATCGTGCTCGACCAGTCCGGCCTGGCCCAGAAGGGCGGCCCCGTGATGTCGCACGTGCGCCTTGCCCAACGCCAGGCCGACCTGCACTCGACCCGCGTCGGCACCGGCAGCGCCGACCTCGTGATCGGCTGCGACCAAATCGTGGCCGCCAGCCGCGATGCGCTTTCCCGCATGGGCGAAGGCCGCACCTGGGCCGCCGTCAACGGCACCGGCGCCACCACCGCCGCCTTCGTGAAGAACCCGGACTGGCAATTCCCGGCCGAGGGTTCGCGCGGCGCCATCCTGCAGGCCTGCGGCGAAGGCAACGTCGACTTCATCGACGCCGGCCGCATCGCCACCGCGCTGATGGGCGACGCGATCGCCACCAACATGTTCATGCTCGGCTACGCCTTCCAGAAGGGCCGCGTGCCCTTGACGGAAGCGGCGCTGATGAAGGCGATCGAGCTGAATGGCGTGTCGGTGCCCTTCAACAAGGCCGCCTTCCACTGGGGCCGCAGCGCCGCCCACGACCCGGCGGCGGTGACCAGGCTGGCCGCGCCGGCCAAGGTGGTCGAGTTCAAGCGCACGCAAACGCTGGATGAACTGGTGGAGCGCCGCGTCGAGCTGCTCACCGCCTACCAGGACGCCGCCTATGCCGCGCAGTACAAGGCCTTCGTCGACGGCGTGCGTGCGCAGGAAGCGAAGCTGGGCAAGGGCACGCGCCTGACCGAAGCCGTGGCGCGCTACCTGCACAAGCTGATGGCCTACAAGGACGAGTACGAGGTCGCGCGCCTGCATACCGACCCGGCCTTCCGCGACAAGATCGCCGCCATGTTCGAGGGCGACATCAAGGTGAAATTCCACCTGGCGCCGCCGCTGCTGGCCAAGCACGACAAGGAAGGCCGCGCGCTGAAGAAGGAATACGGCCCATGGATGCTGAAGGCCTTCGGCGTGCTGGCGAAGTTGAAGGGCCTGCGCGGCACCGCCTTCGACGTGTTCGGCTACACCGAAGAGCGCAAGATGGAGCGCGCGCTGATCGCGCAGTACCGCGATACGGTGACGACCCTGCTGCCCAAGCTCAGCGGCGATAACCTGACCCAGGCGGTGGCGATCGCCAGTATCCCGGAAGACATCCGCGGCTACGGCCATGTGAAGGCGCGGCACCTGTTGGCGGCCAGGGAGAAGGAGGCGAACCTGTTGTCGGCCTTCCACCATCCCGCGCCGAGCAGCCGCGCCGCCTGAGCTCCCGTTTTACCCGCATCCACGCCGGAACCGGCCTCGTGCCAGCCGGCGTTTTTTTTCGTCCACAGATGAAAAGTTATGCAAAATAAATTTAAAAAAAGCAATCGTGCGCTCTTCTCAAACTGACAAGCTTGTCTTACTCTTGCTTAACAAACTTGTCCATTACTTAACGAATGCCATGAAGACGCCAACTTCTTCCCAGGGTCAGATGACCTCCTCGCTACGCCTGATCTGCGCCGCCGTCATGGCGGCGTCCGCGCTTGCCGCCTGTGGCGGCGGTGGCGGCGGCGGCGGCGGTTCGACCACGAATCCTCCGGTCGGCACGACCCCGACGCCAACGCCTACCCCGACGCCTACCCCGACGCCAACCCCGACCCCGACGCCGACCCCGCCGGTTGCCAGCAACCCGACCGGCCCGGCCAATCCGTCCGCGCCGGATCCGGACATCGCGACCCTGGGCGACGCCTTCGACACCTACTGGAACTACTGCGCCACGCCGCGCACCGGTACCGATCCGTACACCGGCCAGGCCTATCCGGACAAGCAGGGCACCCTGCGCGACGAACTGACCTTCCTGCGCGCCTGGTCGGACCAGTACTACCTCTGGTACAACGAGATCCCGACCGACTTCAAGATGGCTGATTTCACGAACCCGGTCGACTACTTCAGCAAGCTGCGCTCGCCGCGCGACAAGGACGCCTACCACTTCACGTATCCGTCGGCGGAATGGGATAAGCTGAGCAATTCCGGTATCGAACTGGGCTATGGCTTTGCCCTGGCGATCGACCAGGCCCAGGCGCCGCGCAACTGGATGCTGACCATCGTCGAAGAGAATTCGCCGGCCAGCCGGGCAGGCCTGCGCCGTGGCGACCAGGTGATCCGCGTGGACGGTGTCGACCTCGTCAACGCCACCGAAGCCGCAGAGGTTGCAAAACTGAACGCCGGCCTGTTCCCGTCCGCCATGGGCGAACAGCACACCATGACGGTCAAGCGCGCCGGTGTCGAGATGACGGTCACGCTGACTGCGCAAGACGTGCAGGCACTGTCGGTGAAGAACACCAAGGTAATCGAGACCGCGACCGGCAAGGTCGGCTACCTGAGCTTCGAGAACCACAACGCGGTGGCCGAGCGCCAGCTGATCAATTCGTTCAATACGCTCAAAGCGCAAGGCGTGAACGACCTGGTGCTGGACATGCGCTACAACGGCGGCGGCCTGCTGAACATCGCCGGCGAACTGGCCTACATGGTGGCCGGCCCGACCTCGCAGGGCAAGGTGTTCGAACGCCTGCAGTACAACAGCAAGATCGAAGCCAAGCAGGCTTCCGAAGTGATCCGCTTCGAGCCGACCGCATATGGCTTCGCCGCCGGCACCGACAGTGTCGCGAAGGGCACGGCCCTGCCTTACCTCGGCCTGCGCCGCGTCACCATCCTGACCTCGCCGGGCACCTGCTCGGCCAGCGAAGCGGTGATCAACGGCCTGCGCGGCATCGACGTCGAGGTCAACGTCATCGGCGGCCAGACCTGCGGCAAGCCGTACGGCTTCACCCCGGTCCCGAACTGCGGCACGACCTACTTCTCGGTCGAGTTCCAGGGCGTGAACGCGAAGGGCTTCGGCGACTACGCGAACGGCATCGCCCCGACCTGCGCCGTGGCCGACGACCTGGCGCACGAACTGGGCGACCAGAACGAAGCGCTGCTGGCGACCGCCCTGAGCTACCGCGCCACCGGCGTCTGCCCGGCCCAGGCCCGCACCTCGGCACAGGCGATGAAGGCACGCTACCCGATCAGCTCCGCTCCTTCGAAGATCGCGGTGTTCCACAAGGCCCGTTGATCGAGAGCGCGGCGCCTGCCGCGTTCTGGTCCGGGCACAAGAGCGCCACCTTCGGGTGGCGCTTTTTCATGCAGATTTAATTGGTGAGCACCGCCGCGATCACCATGACCAGGCCCACCAGCGACACCGCCCACACCAGCGAACGCAGCACCGGCACGCCGAACGCATACAGCGGCAGGTAGGCCACGCGCGCAATCAGGTAGAGCCAGCAGCCCCACAGCGTCAGCGTGCCTTCCGCCGCGGCGGCATCGGCGATCAGCACCGCGGCGGCAAACAGCGGCAGGGTCTCGAACAAATTTCTTTGCGCACGCTGCAGGCGCGCCGTGATCGGCCGCGGCGGCGGCGCCTCGCCGTCGCGCGCGCTCATGTTGTACTGCAGGCCCACCTCCTGCGTGCGCATCTGCGCGGTGAGCAGGATCTGCACCAGCGCCAGCACCAGGGTCCAGGCCAGGATCGTCAGTTCGGTCGTCATCGTTTTCTCCAGTGAGTGTCAATACGCAGAGACTAGCAAAGTGCACGTCGGGCATCTGTGAGCACGCGAACGCGACTATAATTTTCCGCTTTGCATCTTGCTATGCATCTTCCTTTTGCCGGAGCCCCTTCGATGATCCGTTCTGCGTTACTGCTTGCCCTGCTCGCCGCCTCACCTTTTGTCCACGCCGCCCCGGACCTGGCCACCATCTCCGAGCGCTCGGGCTTCCAGGCCACCGGCCGCTACGACGAAGTCATCAAGCTGTGCGTCGACTTCCAGAAAGCCTACCCGAAACAGGTGAAGTGCATCGAGTTCGGCCGCACGCCGGAAGACCGCCCGATGCTGGCGCTGGTCGTGACCCGCAGCGGCGCCTTTACCGCGCAGGCCGCGGCCAAGGCGAATTTGCCGGTGACCCTGATCCAGGGCGGCATCCACGCCGGCGAGATCGACGGCAAGGACGCCGGCTTTCTGGCCCTGCGCGAGATGCTCGAAGGGCGCCTGGCCAAGGGCGCGCTCGACAAGCAGGTGCTGCTGTTCGTCCCGGTCTTCAACGTCGACGGCCACGAGCGCTTCGGCCAGTGGAACCGCCCGAACCAGCGCGGCCCGGTCGAGATGGGCTGGCGCACCACGGCCCAGAACTTCAACCTGAACCGCGACTACGTCAAGGCCGACGCGCCCGAGATGCAGGCCATGCTGGCGCTGGTGAACGCCTGGGACCCGCTGACCTACGTCGACCTGCACGTGACCGACGGCGCCAAGTTCCAGCACGACGTCTCGATCCAGGTCGAGCCGGTGTACTCGGGCGACCCGGAATTCCGCAAGGCCGGCCTGGCGCTGCGCGACAACGTGATCGCCGACATCGCCAGGCAGGGCTCGACCCCGCAGTCCTACTACATGTCCTTCGCCAAGACCGACGACCCGATGTCGGGCTTCGTCGATGGCGTATCCGACCCGCGCTTCTCGACCGGCTACTTCCAGCTGCGCAACCGCATGGCGATGCTGGTCGAGACCCACTCGTGGAAGGATTACCCGACCCGCGTGCGCATCACCCACAACAGTTTTGTTTCGGTGCTGGAGCAGGTGGCGAAGCACGGCAAGGAATGGCAGCAGGCCGCGCGCGCCGCCGACGCCCGCGCCCAGCAGCTGGCCGGTACGCCGGTGGCGCTGACCTGGAAAACCACGGACAGGTCGACGATGGTCGATTTCAACGGCTACGAATACACGCGCACGCCGTCGGATGTCTCGGGCATCCTGATGACGCGCTACGACGAAACCAAGCCGCAGGTCTGGCGCGTGCCGCTGCGCGACGAGGTGGTGGCCGATTTGCAGGTGGCCGCGCCGCGCGCCGGCTACATCGTGCCGGCCGCGCATGCGGCGATGGTGGCGGCGAAACTGACCCAGCACGGCATCGCCTTCCGCAAGCTGGACCAGGGCATAGCCCGCTTCGAGGCCGAGACCTTCCGCGCCGACAAGGTGAGCTTCGGCGCCAAGTCGCTCGAATCGCACCAGCGCCTGACGGTCGAAGGCGGCTGGAAGCCGGAGGCGCGCAGCATCAAGCGCGGCGATTTGTTCGTGCCGATCGCCCAGCCGAAGGCACGCCTGGTAATGGCGATCTTCGAGCCGCAGGCGCCGGATTCGCTGCTGGCCTGGGGCATGTTCAACAATGCCTTTGAGGCCAAGGAATACATGGAAGAGTACGTCGCCGAGGACGTGGCGCGCGAGCAGATGGCGGCCGACCCGGCCGTCGCCGCCGAGTTCAAGCGCCGTATCGACACCGACCCGGCATTCGCCAAGAACCCGCACGCGCGCCTGGAATTCTTCGCGCGCCGCCACGCGTCCTGGGACGAGCGCCTGAATCTGTATCCGGTGCTGCGCGCGAACGTGGCGCCGTAAACAAGAACGGTCGAGGCCGGTAGGGTGGGTTCTCGAACCCACCCTACGCAGCCTACAACCCTGCGCCGGTCTCCGGCAGCGAGGTGAACACCACCGTGCCCACGCCGCCGTTCGCGGCGGGCGTCAACTGGTACACCCGGTCGTATTCGTTGTCCGCGATCTCCGCTCCGGGCTGGCCGCCGAACAGCCGCACCAGCTCGGACAGCGTGTTCGAATGCCCGACCACCAGCACCGGCCCATTCAAACCCTTCACCTTGGCCACCAGCGCCTGCGGCGCGCGCGGATCGTAGAGCTGCACCTCCAGCTTGCTGCGCTCGGCCAGCGGCTGCGCGGTCTGGCGCGTGCGCGCCGTCGGCGTGCTGAAGATGTGGACGATGCCCGCCTTGTGCAGCATCGTGGCGATGTTCTGCGCGCGCTGCCGGCCCTGCGCCGTGAGCGCCGGGTCCTGGCCCGCGGCTTCCTTCTCGCCGTGGCGCACGAGGTAGACGGTGGCGGGGTCGGCAAGGGCGGCGCAGGGCGTCAGCATGGCAAGGACAAGCGCAAAGATGATGGACAGGCGTGGCAGCAGGGGCATGGATTCACCTCGTGTTCGATGCAGGCGATTGTAATACCGATAAGCTGCGGCAGGCCGCGTTTTGACTTTACAATCGAACCATGGACCGTCACGCGAAAACCGCATCGAGTACCTTCACCGGCCCCGGTTCGCTGGCCGCGCGCCGCCCCTTCCTCACCGCCTTTGCGCTCTCGCTCGGCGCCGCCGTGTCGCTGGGCCTGACCCGCTTTTCCTACGCGCTGCTGTTGCCGCCCATGCGCGCCGACCTGGGCTGGTCCTACTTCCTGTCCGGCGCGATGAACACCGGGAACGCCCTCGGCTACCTGCTCGGCGCCCTGGCCACGCCCGCGCTGATGCGCCGTTACGGCGCCCAGGCCGCCCTGGTCGGCGGGGCCTTGCTGGCCAGCCTGTTCATGCTGCTCTCCGGCTTCGTGGTCGATGCCGGCCTGCTGATCGGCCAGCGCATCCTGGCCGGCATCGCCAGCGCCTTCATCTTCATTTCCGGCGGCCTGCTGGCGGCGCGCCTGGGCCTGCTGCACCCCGACCGTTCCGGCCTGCTGCTCGGGATCTACTATGGCGGCACCGGCATGGGGATCGCCGCTTCCGCGCTGCTGGTGCCGCTGGCGATGGACGGCGCCGCCGCCCATGGCGCCGCGCACGCTTGGCAATGGGCCTGGGTCGCGCTGGCCGCACTCTGCCTGCTGGCGACGCTGGTCATGCTCAAGCCGGCGCGCCAGGTCGACGGCGCGCCCTCGAAGGCGGGCGGGCAGGGCGGCTTCAGTGTGAAACCTTTCGGCTTCGGCCTGGCCGGCTACCTGATGTTCGGCGTCGGCTACATCGGCTACATGACCTTCGTGATTGCCCTGCTGCGCGAGCAGGGCATGGCGGCCGCCACGATCACGCTGTTCTACGCCATGCTGGGCCTGGCCGTGATGGCGTCCTCGCGCATCTGGGCGCGCATGCTCGACCGCTACCGGGGCGGGCAGGCGATGGCGATCCTGAATGGTCTATTGGGTGTGGCGACCATCCTGCCGGCCCTCACCAGCGCGCCGGCGCTGATGTTCGTCTCGGGCGGGATGTTCGGCGCGATCTTCCTGTCGGTGGTGGCCCCGACCACGGCGCTGGTGCGCCACAACCTGCCCCAGCATGCGTGGTCGGCCGGCATCAGCGCCTTTACCATCGTGTTCGCGCTGGGCCAGATCGTCGGGCCTTCGGTCATCGGCTGGATTGCCGATGGGCCGGGCGGCCTGCAGCGCGGGCTGGTGTTTTCCGCGCTGGCGCTGTTTGCCGGGGCGCTGCTGGCGTCGCGCCAGCGGCCCCTGGCCTGATGGTGGCAGCCGGTTTTTAAAGCTGGGTCAGCGAAATCGTATTGCTTACCGGCGTCGAGCACGGCTCTTCGTCGAAGGCGATGTCGCCCAGCGGGTTCGGCACGCCGTCGGTCTTCAAATCGACGAAGCCGAACAGATCGCGGTCCTGCAGGTGCGAGGGCACCACGGTCGACAGCGACGAGAACACGTTCTCCACGCGCCCCGGATGCTTCTTTTCCCAGTCGCGCAGCATGGCCTTGATCTGCTTGCGCTGCAGGTTTTCCTGCGAGCCGCACAAGTCGCAAGGAATGATCGGGAAGCCTTTGACTTCAGCATAGCGCTCGGTATCGGCTTCCTTCACGTAGGCCAGCGGGCGGATCACCATGTGCTTGCCGTCATCGGACACCAGCTTGGCCGGCATGCCCTTCAGCTTCCCGCCGAAGAACATGTTCAGGAAAAAGGTCTCGAGGATGTCGTCGCGGTGGTGACCGAGGGCGATCTTGTTGCAACCGAGTTCATCGGCCACGCGATACAGGATGCCGCGCCGCAGGCGCGAGCACAGCGAGCAGGTGGTCTTGCCTTCCGGGATCAGGCGCTTGACGATGCTGTAGGTGTCCTGGTTCTCGATGTGGTAGGGCACGCCCAGTTTGTCCAGGTAGGCCGGCAGCACGTCGGCCGGGAAGTTCGGCTGCTTCTGGTCGAGGTTGACCGCCACGATGTCGAAGTGGATCGGCGCGCGCTCGCGCAGGGTCATCAGGATGTCGAGCAGGGCATAGCTGTCCTTGCCGCCCGACAGGCAGACCATCACCTTGTCGCCGTCCTCGATCATGTTGAAGTCGCCGATGGCCTGGCCGACCAGGCGGCACAGGCGCTTGTGGAGCTTGTTGTTCTCGCGCGCGACCTTGTCGAGCTTCGGGTCGCTGACGGCGTCTTGGGCCAACGTTTCATTCATTACTGCTGCATTCATGCTTCATCCTTGATCTTGAACACTTCCACGCCGACGCCTTCGCAGTCGGGATACACGTCCGGCTTCATCGTCGACAGCGCCACGGCGCGCACGCGCGGGTGGGCCAGCAGGGCGCGCGCCAGGTCGTCGACCAGGGTTTCCTGCAGGTGCACGTGGCCTTGCGCCATGCGCTTGGCGACGGTCTCGCGCATGAAGTCGTAGTCGACCACTTCGTCGAGCTGGTCCGCCTTGGGCGTCGATTCGGCCAGCGGGATGTACAGGTCGACGTTGATCAGCACGCGCTGTTCGCCCTTTTTCTCGAAGTCGTGGACGCCGATGTTGATCATCACTTCGTAATTGCGCAGGAACAGCCGGCGGCAATCGCGCAAGCTCGGGTGGGTCAGGGCGGACAGCATAAGAAGCCTTGTGAAAGTGCTGGTTAAAGTACTTGTTGCGTTATTTGGTCAGGAACATCACGTCGCGCGCCAGCGGCACCAGGTGCTGGCCGCCGTCGATTACCAGGGTGGTGCCGGTGAGCGCGCGCGCCGACGCCGCATACACCACGGCGTCGGCGATGTCCTGCGGCGTGGAGGAGCGGCCCAGCGGCGTCACCGTGTGCGCCTGCTGGAATCCTTCCTCGCTCTGGTCGCCCGAGACCATGGTGATGCCGGGCGCCACGCCGACGATGCGCAGGCGCGGCGCCAGCGCCTGGGCCAGCATCCGTGTGGCGGTATCGAGCGCCGCCTTCGACAGCGTGTACGACAAAAAATCCGGGTTGAGATTGTACAGTTTCTGGTCCAGCAGGTTGATCACCACCGCCTGGCCGTCTTCCGGCGTGGCCGCGTGCAGGGCCTGCGCCAGCAGCAGGGGCGCGGCCAGGTTGGCGCTCATGTGGGCGCCCAGCAGGGCCGGGGAAAACGTCGTGGCGCTGTCGTATTCGAACAACGAAGCGTTATTGACAATGCAAGTCAAGGGCCCCAGGGCCTCGGCTGCGCGGCCGGGCAGGGCGCGCACCGCCGCCTCGTCGGCGAGGTCGCATTGCAGGAGCGCGGCGCGCCGGCCCAGCGCGCGGATGGCGTCGGCCACCTCCCCGGCTTCGTGTGCCGAGTGGCGGTAATGGACGGCGACGTCCCAGCCGGCCGCGGCCAGGCCGAGTGCGATCGCGCGGCCGATGCGCCGTCCGGCCCCGGTGACGAGCGCAACCTGCGGCCTGTCGTGCGGCGCCGGGCGATGCGCCAGTGTGTCCTGCGTCATATGTGTGTGGCTTGCCTGAAATTGTTGATCCCTGCCGATCTGGCTACAATGCCGGGATGTCCCTACCCCTTCCCGACAGCGACGCGCTGGCCGCGTCCCACGCCTTGCAGCAACTGATTGCCCTTGAGATCGAACAGCAGGGCGGCGCGATTGCCTTTTCGCGTTTCATGGAGCTGGCGCTGTACGCGCCGCGGCTCGGCTATTACAGCGGCGGCGCGGCCAAGCTGGGCGCCGATGGCGATTTCACCACCGCGCCCGAGATCACCCCCCTGTTCGGGGCGGCGCTGGCGCGCGCGGCAGCCGCTATTATCGCCCAAAGCGCGCCCGACATCATCGAATTCGGCGCCGGCACCGGCAAGCTGGCGCGCGACGTGCTGACCGCCCTGGCGGCCGACGGCGTGCAGGTCGACAGCTACACCATCATCGAACTCTCGGGCGAACTGCGCGCCCGCCAGCAGGAAGCGCTGCGCGATTTCCCGCAGGTGCGCTGGAGCGATGGCTTTCCCGAAGCGTTCAGCGGCGTGGTGCTGGCCAACGAGGTGCTCGACGCCATGCCGGTCGAGCTGGTCGTGAAGACGGCGCAGGGCTGGCGGCGCCAGATGGTCACCGTCGAGGCGGGGCGCTTCGCCTATGTGCAGCAGGAGCTGGACGCGGCGCTGGGCGAGCAGCTGCTACGCCAGGTCCCGGATGCCGATGCGCTGCCGCAAGGCTATCTCACCGAGCTCCACCCGGTTGCCTGCGGCTTCATGGGCTCGCTGGCGCGGATGTTTGCGGGAGCCGGCGGCGGCAAGGGCGCCGCGCTGCTGTTCGACTACGGCTTCCCGGCCCACGAATACTACGTCGACCAGCGCAGCTGCGGCACCCTGATGTGCCATTACCGCCACCACGCCCACCCGGAACCGTTTTATTTGCCGGGTCTGCAGGACATCACCGCCCACGTCGATTTCACGGCCATGGCGCTGGCCGCCCACGACGCCGGCCTGGAAGTGCTGGGCTACACCAGCCAGGCCGGCTTCCTGCTCGGCTGCGGCATCGGCGACCTGCTGCTGCGCACCGATCCGGAAGACGCGGTGCGCTACCTGCCGCAGTCGAAGGCGGTGCACAAGCTGGTCTCGCCGGCCGAGATGGGCGAACTGTTCAAGGTGCTGGCGGTGGGCCTGGACGTGGAATTGCCGGCCGCGATCCTGCAGGCGGACCGCAGCCACAGGCTGTAAGCGATACGTTGTAATATAGATATCTTGCTTTGCAGACACAAATCCGGCTATGCTGTACTGCTGAACCGCCGGTGACTTCGGCTATCATCGGAACGCGACAGACGCTGCCGTTTAAAAACACAAGCGAAGATAGAAGGACGATAAAAGCGCAGAGCCATGGCCAAGATCCACACCCATTACGATAACCTGAAGGTGGCGCGCGGTGCGCCGGGGGAAGTCGTGCGTGCGGCCTACAAGGCGCTGAGCCAGAAATACCATCCCGACAAGAATCCGGGCGACGAAAAGGCCGCCCGCATCATGGCGATCGTCAACACCGCCTACAACACCCTGTCCGACCCGGTGCGCCGCAAGGAACACGACGAGTGGATCGCGGCCGAGGAGTGGGAAGTCGAGTGGCTGGAAAGCAGCGGGGAAGAAGGCGGACGCACGCGCGAGGGCGGCTGGGAAGCGCCGCCGGCGCCGGCCCTGCCGCGCCCCAGCCTGTGGCGCGATCCGAAATGGTGGCTGGGCATCCTGGGCGGCGTCGCCGTTGGCGCCGCTGCGGCGTTCCTGCTGTTGCAGCCGCCGGGCGTGCTGCCGTCGGCGCTGGCCTTTAGCGCCAAGCCAGCCGCGTCCAGGGCCGAGACCGCGCCGGTCGCGCCAACTTCCGCGTCCACCCCCGCGCCGGTCTCCGAGGCCGAGCCCGACGTCTGGGCCGGCCTGGACGGCGCGCGCCTGCCGGCCAGCCAGGTCAAGGCGCTGGCCGTGACCCAGCTGGTGGTGCCGCCGCGCCAGCCCGACTGCGCCACCGATCTGGCCACGCCCGCCGCGCCGAACGGCGAACCCTGGCCGGCCGATTCCGGCTACATCGCCGGCTATCCGGTCGGTAACCAGGGCAAGGAAATGTCGGTGGTGGTCGACAACAGCGGCAACGAGGCGCCGGTCTTCGTCAAGATCCACGACCTCGACCGCCGCTCCAACGTGCGCCACGCCTATGTGGAGTCGCACGCCACGCTCACCATCGACGGGCTGGCCGCCGGCCGCTACGAAGTGCGCTACCAGAACGTGGTCACCGAGGCCGCGCACGCCGCCTGCGCCGGCGCCGCGCCCCTGCGCCAGGCCGCCGCAAGCGGCCTGTAGCACGAAGACTGTCGCATTTCGCCATCGCCCGCCATGTTTACGGCGGGGGCCTGGCCCGATTTCATTAATTCTTTTCCCTGCCGTAATATACTTGCTTGCGCAGCGGCCAACGCAGTCGCGCCGGCTTGCCCAGCCGGATGCAGGCAGGCCCACTGCCGGGCCGAACGGAAAACAATTGTCATGAATGAACTAGACGGCCTCACCGCACTCCTGATCGAGCCCCATGCCGGGATGCGCGCGAACCTCCACAGCATGCTCGCCATGTGTGGCCTGACCCGCATCGACCACGCCAGCAGCGCCAACCTGGCCGTCAAGCAGCTCGGCCTCAAGAGCTTCGACCTGGTGCTCTGCGAATACGACCTGGAAGGCGGCCAGGATGGCCAGCAACTGCTGGAAGACCTGCGCCATCACAAGCTGATTTCGCTCTCGACGATGTTCTTCATGGTCACCGCCGAGGGCGACTACGGCAAGGTGGTCAGCGCCGCCGAACTGGCCCCCACCGACTACATCCTGAAACCGTTCACGGCCGACCGCCTGCTCGACCGCATCGCGCGGGCGCTGGAGCGGCGCAACGTGCTGCTGCCGGTGTACCGCCTGATGGAGGCCGGCGCCCAGCACGAAGCCATCGAGGCCTGCGTCGAGGGCGAGACGGCATATCCGCGCTATGTCGTCGATTTCCTGCGCCTGCGCGCCGAACTGCACCTGTTCCTGGGCGAGGCCGAGCAGGCCGAACCGATCTACCGGCGCCTGGCGGAAAGCCGCGCGATCGCCTGGGCGCGGCTGGGCCTGGCGAAAACGCTGTACCTGCGCGAAGAATACGAGGAAGCCGGTTCCCTGCTTACCGAGCTGGTGCAGACCAACTCCAACTTCGTCGATGCCTACGACTGGCTGGCGCGTACCCATTCGGCGATGGGCGAGCTGGACAAGTCGCAGCAGGTGCTGACCAAGGCTGTGGCGGTATCGCCGCATGCGGTGCGGCGCCTGCGCACGCTGGGCGAAGTGGCCTTCGAGGCCGGCGACAACGACACCGCCGAAAAGGTGCTCAAGCAGGTGGTCCAGAAGGCCAAGTACTCGGAATTCCGCGACCCCGAGGACCACGTCAAGCTGGTGCGCACCCTGGTGCGCAAGGGCGATCCGGTGGCGGCCGCCTCCGTCATCCGCGAACTCGACCGCTCGATGGGCGGGCGCCAGCACGCCGATGCCTGCAGCGCAATCTCCTCGGCCCTGCTGCACGAATACACCGGCAACGAGGAACGCCTGGCGCAAGCCCTGACGGCGGCCGTGGCGGCCAGCCGGGACATCCCCGCCATGTCCCCGGACCTGAAGCTGGAGCTGGCGCGCAGCTGCCTCGACCACAACATGGCCGAGGGCGCCGCCAGTATCGTGCGCGACGTGATGCGCAATGCCAGCGACGCCACCGCCATGGACCGCGCCATGAGCGTGATGGCCCAGGCCGGCCAGGCCGAACTCGGCGCCAGCCTGGCCCAGGAAGCGCGCCAGCACGTGGTCGACCTGGTGGCCGGCGGCGCCGAGCGCGCCAGGAGCGGCGACTACCAGGGCGCCGTGACTCTGATGCAGGAAGCCGCCCAGCGCATGCCGGGCAATCCGCAGGTGGCCTTCAACGCGGCGCTGGCGCTGCTGCGCTGCCTGGAGCACACCGGCTGGGACGACAGGCTCGGGCAACAGGCCCTGGCCCAGATGGCGGCGGTGCGCCGGCTCGACCCGCGCAACCCGAAACTGCCGGCGCTGAGCGCCCTGCACCAGGCGGTCCTGAAGAAATACGACAAGGGCGCACGCGCCAGGAAAGCCGGGTAAGCAACATGGCAGCGCTCCCCCCATCCACGCCCCTATCGCCCCCGCCCACAGCGCAGGACGAAGGGGCGACGCGCCGCGTGCGCGCGGCCCTGATGCAGAAGGTGAACGGCGAGGAAGAGATGTTCGCCCTCGGCAGCGCGGTGGCGCGCGTGATCGAACTGGCGTCCTCGGACGACCAGGGCACCCACGACCTGGCCTATTTCGTGCTGTCCGACCTGGCGCTGACCCAGCGCATCCTGCGCCTCTCGAACACGGTGCAGTACCGCACCGTGGCCGGCACCGTGGTCACCACGGTCTCGCGCGCGATCGCGCTGCTCGGCTTCGACAACGTGAAGACCACGGCGCTGGCCATGCTGCTGGTCGATACCCTCGACAACGGCGCCCATGCCGGCAGCGTGCGCGCCGAGCTCGAAGCCTCGCTCTGCGCCAGCCTGGTCGGGCGCGAGATGGCGCGCCTGTCGTTCTACCAGGGGGCCGAGGAAGCCGCCATCGGCGCGCTCTTCAAGAACCTGGGGGCGCTGCTGGTGGCCTCGCACGAGCACGAGCGCTACCGCGAGATCCGCCAGATCGTCGGCGCCGGCAAGCACACCCCGGCGCAGGCGTCGCAGCTGATCCTCGGCTGCAGCTACGACACCCTGTCGGCCGCGGTGCTGGCCGAATGGAAGATCCCCGACGTTATCGTGCGCGCCCAGGCGGCGCTGCCGGCCGGCACCCTGAAGGTGGCCGCCAATCGCGGCGAGTGGATGCGCCAGGTGGCCTCGTTCAGCCTGGACGTGGCGCGCCTGCTGGCCAGGGTGCCCGCGCCCGCCGGCTCGCCCGAGGCACGCGCGCTGCTGGGACGCTACGGCGCCGCCTTTGAGCTTGATGCGGCGGGGCTGGACAAGCTGTTCGCGAACGTGGCCGAGGGCATGCAGGGACTGATGGAAAGCATGAACCTGCAGCCCCTGGCCACGCCCGAACCTGAGACAGGCGAGGGCTTGCCGAACGTGCTGCTGCTGGCCACGCTCGACGCCGGCGAGGAAGAAGCGGGCACCCACCCCAGCGGCAAGCCGAAGAATGCGCGCGAGCTGCTGCTGGCGGGCGTGCAGGACGTGACCCAGCTGCGCGCCAGCGGCGGCACGCGCCTGAACGACGTGATCCTGGCCGTGCTCGAAACCCTGTACAGCGCGCTGGGCTTCCGCTTCGCCACCGTCTGCCTGAAGGACGCGCGCCAGAACCTGTACCGCGCCCGCGTTTCGTTCGGCGCAGACCAGGCGCGCGTGCAGGCCGGCTTCAGCTTCCCGGTGAGTGCGCAAGGCCCGGGGCGGGATCTGTTCCTGCTGGCGCTGGAAAACGACGCCGACCTGATGATCTCGGACGCCGCCGCACCGAAAATCCGCGAGCTCCTGCCCGCCTGGCACCGCACCCTGCTGCCGGATGCGAAGAGCTTCATCGTGCTGCCGCTGGTGGTCGGCAAGGCGCAGTTGGGGTTCTTCTATGCCGACCGCGCGGCGACTGCGCCGGAAGGCGTGCCGCCCGACGAGACGGCGCTGATCCGCGCCCTCAAGCGTCAGGTACTGGCTGCGCTTGCCGCCGGATGAATTCGCGGAATTCCGACGCCGGCATCGGCCGCGCGAACAGGTAGCCCTGAGCTTCGTCGCCCAGCTTTTCGCGCAGGAAGCCCCACTGGGCCTGGGTTTCGACGCCTTCGGCCACCACCGCCAGGCCGAGCGCATGGGCCAGGCCGATGGTGGCGGCGACGATCACCGCGTCGTTCGGATTGTGCTCGATGTCCTTGACGAAGCCGCGGTCGATCTTGATGCGGTCGATCGCGAACAGCTTCAGGTAGGCGAGCGATGAATAGCCGGTGCCGAAGTCGTCGATCGCCAGCTTGAAGCCGCGCGTGCGCAGCGCGCGCAACAGCTGGCGCGTGTTTTCCGGGTCGCGCATGGCGGCCGTTTCCGTGATCTCCAGTTCCAGCCGGGCCGGGTCGATGCCGTAGCGCGTCACCAGTTCGTCCAGGCGTTCGAGCAGGGAGCCGCCCGAGAACTGGCGCGCCGACAAATTCACTGCCAGGCGCAGGTGCTCCAGCCCGTCGTGCTGCCACTCGGCCAGCAAGGCCATGGCCTGGGCCAGCACCCAGTCGCCCAGCGGCACGATCATGCCGCTTTCCTCGGCAACCGGAATGAAGCGGCTCGGTTCCACGCTGCCCAGTTCGCTGTCTTGCCAGCGCAGCAGCACCTCGGCGCCGATCACGCGGCCGGTGTCGAGCGCCACCTGGGCCTGCAGGTGCAGGCTGAAGCCCTCGGCATGCAGGGCGCTCCACATGCGGTTTTCCAGCAGCAGGTGCTCGTGCGTGGCCGCGTTCATCTCCGGCGAGAAGAACTGGAAGTTGCCGCGTCCCTCGTGCTTGGCCGCGTACATCGCCATGTCGGCGTGGCGGATCAGGGTGGCGGCATCCTCGCCGTCGTCGGGGAAGAGGGCGACGCCGACGCTGGCGCCGCTGTGCGCGGTATGCCCGGCCAGCTGGTAGGGCTGCGAGAGCGATTCGACCAGGCGCACCGCCACGCCGGTCACGCTGTCGGGCGTGAGCGGCCCGGCCAGCACGATGATGAACTCGTCGCCGCCCAGGCGCGCCAGGGTGTCGACGTCGCGCAGCAGGTCCTTCATGCGCTCGGCCGCGCCCACCAGCAGCCGGTCGCCGGCGGCATGGCCGAGCGAATCGTTGATCTTCTTGAAGTGGTCGAGGTCGATGAACAGCACCGCCGCCGGCTCCTTGTGGCGGCGCGCCGAGGCCAGCTGCTGCTCGAGGCGCACGTTCAGGGCCACACGGTTTTCCAGGCCGGTGAGCACGTCGTGGTGGGCCAGGCGGTAGATGTGTTCCTGCGAGCGCTGCTGCTCGGTCAGGTCGCGCAGGATGCAGACGAAAAACTGCTCCCGGCCGCCCTCGTTGGCCATCTGCACCGGCGCCACCGAGATCGACAGCGGGAAGATCCCGCCGCGCGCATTGCGGCCCTCGAGCACGCATTCGTCGGGCGTGGACTGCGACAGGCGGGTCAGCTGGGCGCTGGCGTCGCCGTCGACCCCGGCCGGCACCAGCGAGCCGAAGGGCAGGCCGACCAGGTGCTGGGCCGGATAGCCGAACAGGCGCGCGGTGGCGGCGTTGGCCGAGACCACCATGCCGTTCGCATCGACGGTGAGGATGGCGTCGGCGGCGTTGTCGAGGATGGCCTCGAGGCGCGCCTCGCGGTCGCGCAGGCGTGCGGTGCGGTCGAGCACCTGCGCCTCCACCGCGGCGCGCTCGCCGCTCACCAGCAGCAGCAGGGCGCCCAGCAGGCCGGTGAGCAGCAGGCCGGCCGACAGCACGGTCCAGCTGGCCACGCCGCGCTCGCTGGCGGCATAGGCGGCGGTGGGGTGGAAAGCGATCTGGTAGCTGCGGCCGGCGAACGACAGGCCGACCCGGTACTCGTCGGGATGCACGCGGTCGATATTGCCCACCAGCGGCAGCACGGCGCCGCCGGTGACGTCGACCAGCGCCGCGTGGAAGCCGTCGAAGCCGGCGCGCGCGATCGCCTGTTCGAGCAGGAGCTCGGCGTTCAGCACGAACACCACCGTGCCGCTGGCGGGCCGGTTCGATTCGCCCACCGAACGGAACAGGCCGATACCCATCTGGCCGTTCATCATCAGGCGGAAGGGCGGGGTTGCGATGGGGGTGCGCGAGACCAGCGTGCGCGCCGCCACCTCCGCGCGTCCGGGCGCGGTGAGGAAGTCGATGCCGCGCAGCACCGCGTTCGAGGGCGGCCAGGTGTAGAGCACCGGCAGGTAGAGCGCGCGCTGGCCGGCCGGATGCAGGCGCCGCTCGGGCGTGACGTCCTGGATGCCGGGGAAGGAGGCGTCGAGCGTGCGCCGCACCCAGTCCTCGTAGCCGGCGCGTTCGGCCCCCCTTACCGGCACCGCCCAGTTCACGCCCTGGATTTCCGGGCGTCCGTCGACGTAGCCGCTGGCCACGCGCAGGAACTTGTCGCGCGCCAGGATGTGCTCGGTGTCGGCGAGGGTGCGCGCAAAGGTGCCGACGAAGCGCACGTGCTCGTTGAACTCGGCCTGCAGCACGTCGGCGGTCTGCTGGGCCTTCAGGCGGTAGGGCTGCAAGTGCTGCTCGTGCTCCCAGCCGAGCGTGAGGCGGTAGATCGTCACCACCGCCGCGCTGGCCAGCAGCAGCGGCAGGCCGACGATGGGCGCGCGCTGGCGCCACAGCCGGCGCGGCTGGCCGCACACGATCCAGCACAGGGGCGCCGCGAGCAGCACGCCGATGGTGTCGCCGGCCCACCAGCCCAGCCAGTTCAGCACATGTTCGGCCTCGGTGATCGCGCCGAGCGCGAACAGGGCCGGCACCGAAACCGTGGCGCTGACCAGGCAGATCAGCGGCGTGAGCAGCAGGAAGGCGAAGACGTCGCGTCCGGTATCGATGGCGGGGCGCATGCGGCGCCGGAACTGGCGCGCGCCCAGCCAGGCCTGCAGCAGGGCGCCGAGCATCACCGCGGCCGTGGCCACCAGGGCGTTCGCCAGCGGCAGCCCCGGGTCGTCGAGGTGGCGCGGCAGGCTGGTGAGCAGCACGCCGAGCGCCACGCCGGGCAGCACGCGCATGCCGGCGCTGGTGGCCAGGGCCAGGGCCACGCCCGCCGGCGGGAACAGGGGCAGGGCATAGCCCACCGGCAGCGCCAGGGCGTCGGCAACCAGCCGCGTGGCCAGGTAGGCCGCGACGATCGCCAGGTTGGCCAGCAGCAGAGGCCGCCAACGCCAGCGGGGATATCCTGGCTTCTTGATGTCCATGTCATCCGTATTGACAGACCCCTCAGGCGTACGGTACCGCAGCCGTAGTGAAGGCAGCGCACAGGATGTAAAAAAAGACCCTTGCAGGTTTGCCGATGCTACGGTTACAATCACGCCCCGAAGCAACGCTGCTATTGAGCCAGGTTGGTAGTGATGGCAAAAATAGTTGACAGTACGTTGAGCTTGCTTCATACTCTGCGGTTCTTCGCGGTGGGGTGGCCGAGTGGTTAAAGGCAGCAGACTGTAAATCTGCCCTCTCTGAGTACGCTGGTTCGAATCCAGCCCCCACCACCAAAAAGAAGAAGTCGTGAAGTCGAATTGAAGTTGTACCTCGCGGGTGTAGCTCAATGGTAGAGCTGAAGCCTTCCAAGCTTACGACGAGGGTTCGATTCCCTTCACCCGCTCCAGTTATTGTGGTGCAGCTGTGCACTGCAAACAATCAGCCCTTGTAGCTCAGTGGTAGAGCACTCCCTTGGTAAGGGAGAGGCCACGTGTTCAATCCACGTCAAGGGCACCAGAATTTAGCGCGGCAGTCCGTTGTACTCGTCCGTCAGGTGTGCCTGGTAATTCTCAAAATATCGTTAGGAGTCTCAAATGGCAAAAGGTAAATTCGAACGGACCAAGCCGCACGTCAACGTCGGCACCATCGGTCACGTTGATCACGGCAAAACCACCCTGACGGCTGCAATCGCAACCGTTCTGTCGAAGAAGTTCGGCGGCGAAGCCAAGGCATACGACCAGATCGATGCGGCTCCGGAAGAAAAAGCACGCGGCATTACCATCAACACCGCGCACGTCGAGTACGAAACCGCATCGCGTCACTACGCGCACGTCGACTGCCCAGGCCACGCCGACTACATCAAGAACATGATTACCGGTGCAGCGCAGATGGACGGCGCGATCCTGGTGTGCTCGGCCGCCGACGGCCCGATGCCACAGACCCGCGAGCACATCCTGCTGGCGCGTCAGGTTGGCGTTCCTTACATCATCGTGTTCCTGAACAAGTGCGACCTGGTCGACGACGCAGAACTGCTGGAACTGGTTGAAATGGAAGTCCGCGAACTCCTGTCGAAGTACGAGTTCCCAGGCGACGACCTGCCAATCATCAAGGGTTCGGCACGTATGGCACTGGAAGGTGCAGCCGGCGAAATGGGCGAAGAGTGCATCATCCGCCTGGCCGACGCTCTGGACAGCTACATCCCGACCCCGGAACGTGCCGTTGACGGCGCCTTCCTGATGCCGGTCGAAGACGTGTTCTCGATCTCGGGCCGCGGCACCGTCGTGACCGGTCGTGTCGAGCGCGGCATCATCAAAGTCGGCGAAGAAATCGAAATCGTCGGCATCACCGACACCGTGAAGACCACCTGCACCGGCGTGGAAATGTTCCGCAAGCTGCTGGACCAGGGTCAAGCTGGCGACAACGTCGGCCTGCTGCTGCGC
>Ga0308166_1000739_pt1 | contig 40360 bp, 38 predicted proteins | sample PhyCR2_2_FD_202137 | JGI IMG/M metagenome (GOLD analysis project Ga0308166, IMG submission 202137) | Phyllosphere microbial communities from UC Gill Tract Community Farm, Albany, California, United States - DLSLCC.R2 | ecosystem: Host-associated > Plants > Phyllosphere > Unclassified | place...
GTCACGGCGGCGACATAATATGGGGGCATCGAACATCTGTGAAGGAATCGCGATGACCGCCACCACAACAACTGCCTTCGCCACCGACGAGGCCCGCTGGGCCGCCGTGCAGCGGCGCGACAGCAGTGCCGACGGCCAGTTCTGGTACGCCGTGCGCACCACCGGCGTCTACTGCCGGCCCTCGTGCGGCGCCCGGCCCGCACTACGCGCCAACATCAGTTTTCATGCCAGCACCGCCGCGGCGGAGCAGGCGGGCTTCCGGCCCTGCCTGCGCTGCAAGCCGGATCAGCCGCCGCTGGCCGAACGGCACGCCGCTCTCGTCGAGCGCATCTGCCGCGTGATCGAGGAAGCCGACACGGAGCCCGATCTGCTGACGCTGGCCGAAGCGGCGAACATGAGCCAGTTCCACCTGCACCGCATCTTCAAGGCGCAGACGGGCGTCACGCCCAAGGAGTATGCCGTGGCCCAGCGCCAGCGCCGCATGCAGGAGAAGCTGGCGGAGCAGCCGACGGTCACGGACGCGATCTATGCGGCCGGCTTCAACTCCAGCGGACGCTTTTACGCCACGACGCAGGGGGCGCTGGGCATGACGCCGACGGCGTTCCGCGCCGGCGGCAAGGGCGCCACGATCCGCTTCGCCATCGCCCAGTGCTCGCTTGGCGCGATCCTTGTCGCCAGCACCGAGGTCGGCATCTGCGCCATCCTGCTGGGCGACGACCCCGAGGTGCTGGCACGCGAGCTGCAGGACCGCTTCCCGAAGGCGGAGCTGATCGGTGCCGAACCGGCCTACGAAGAGACGGTGGCCAGGGTGATCGGCCTGGTGGAGGCGCCCGAGCTGGGGCTGGACCTGCCGCTGGACGTGCGCGGCACCGCGTTCCAGCAGCGCGTCTGGCAAGTGCTGCGCACCATTCCCGCCGGGCGCAAGGTCAGTTACACGGAGCTGGCGCAGATGGTGGGCGCGCCGAAAAGCGTGCGCGCCGTCGCCGGTGCCTGCGCCGCCAATGCGCTGGCCGTGGCCATCCCGTGCCATCGCGTCGTGCGCACGGACGGTTCGCTGTCCGGCTACCGCTGGGGCGTGCAGCGCAAGCAGGCATTGCTCGAGCGCGAGGGCGGCAAGTGACGTTCGACTGGCACGCCATCGAAGAAGCGCTGAATGCGCACGGCTGCGCCCACGTGCCGGGCGTGCTGGCCGCCGACGACTGCGCGGCGCTGGCGCGTACGTACGCGGACGCCGAGCGCTTCCGCAGCAGGGTCGTGATGGCGCGGCACGGCTTCGGGCGTGGCGAGTACCAGTATTTTCGTTATCCGCTGCCGCCGCCCGTGGCGCGTTTGCGCGCAGCGATGTATGCGCCGCTGGCGGCGATCGCCAACCGCTGGTACGACGCGATGGACCTGCCGGTGCGGTTCCCCGCGTCGCACGCCGAGTTCCTGGCGCACTGCCACGCGGCGGGGCAATCGCGCCCGACGCCACTGCTGCTGCAGTACGAGGCAGGCGACTACAACTGCCTGCACCAAGATTTATATGGCGAGCACGTGTTCCCGCTGCAGGCGGCGTTCCTGCTGTCGCGCCCCGGTACCGACTTTACCGGCGGCGAGTTCGTACTGACGGAGCAGCGCCCGCGCATGCAGTCGCGGGTGGAGGTGGTGCCGCTGGCGCAGGGCGATTGCGTGATCTTCCCCGTGTTTCACCGGCCAGTCACCGGCACGCGCGGCATCTATCGGGTCAACCTGCGGCATGGCGTCAGCCGCGTGACGAGCGGCCGGCGGCATACGCTGGGGATCATTTTTCACGACGCCGAATGAGCACGGGCGCGAACACGGCGATCGGAATCAGGAACGGGTACAGGCTCCAGATGGCCCGGCCCTCGATCCGCACGGACAATGCCGCATACAGCGGTGGCACGGCCATCATCAGCAGGATGCCCTTCAATGGCCGGACCGGTTCTGGCACATGCCGCCACGCCAGCACCGCCAGCGGAATGACGATGGCACCCGCGCTGACGAGCGACAGCAGCGAGCGGTTATCGCGCAGCGCGGCGATCACGGTGCCGATGTTCGGGACCCACAGATAGGTCGGCAGGCCGGGGAACAGGTACCAGCGCACGACGATCAGCCACGCCGCGGCCAGCGCCAGCGCGATACCGCCGCGCAGCCATCCGACCCGGCCGAACACGAGCAGCCAGGCCAGCAGCAGGATGTTTTCTTCCCGGACGGTCGTCGCAAACAGGCCGCCGGCCAGCGCCAGCCAGGGCTGCCCCGTCACGACACCCAGCGCGAACACGGAGCGGCCGAAGATCGCGCCGGGATCGGTGAGCAGATACGGCGCATACCAGTAGGTCGGCACGGCAACGATGACCAGCAGCCCGGCCATCAGGACGCGGCGCCTTTCGCCCCCGGCACGATGGACGAGATAGGCCAGCGTGATGGCCGTGCCGGCAGTGGCGAGCCAGTTCAGCGTTGCAAAGCCGTTGCGCAGGTCGCCGGGCCACCAGGCGGCCAGCGCCGGTATCGTCACCCGATAAGGAAACGGCGCGCGCAGTTCCGAGAACGCAATTTCGCCACGCAGATAGCGCGCGGTATTGAAATAGGCCAGCGAATCCTCGACCGTGCCGCCCCAGCGGTGCCACATGACCGCCAGCGCCAGCGCGCCAAAAAGGCCGGCAAGTGCGATCCATTCAATGCTGCGCCATTCGCGGCCGGGACGCGATGAGAAAGTTCCGTGATGTGCCATGCGATAAGCGGGGATTACGAAAGGAGCGCAACTCTAACACAGCCATGGCCGGATATTTCCGGGCCGATCGCGGCAGGGGATAATCCAGGGTTATTTTCCATTAGAATACGGGCCTCGACCACTTCGGCAGATTCTCATGGCAACGCAAGGCGAATTCGATTATTTTAAAAATATCGGTGCGGACGGCATGCGGCATGCCACGCACAAGCCTTGGTCCGACAGCCAGTGCGGGCTGTACCTGATGGAACTGGGTGCCATGATGGGCCTGATGCCCGAAGGGGGACGCCTGCTCGACATGGGCTGCGGCACGGGCTGGACCAGCGTGCTGTTCGCCAGGAAGGGTTATCAGGTCGTGGGGACGGATCTCGTCCCGGAAGCCATCGAAGCGGGCCGTCAGCTCAAGCATGAAAACCGCATCTACAATCTGGATTTCGTCGTCGGCGATTATGAATCGCTGAAGTTCGACAACGAATTCGACGTGGTCGTGTTCTTCGACTGCCTGCACCATGCGGTGGACGAGGTGAGTGCATTGCGCAGCGCTTATCGTGCGTTGAAACCGGGCGGTATCTGCATCACGTCGGAACCGGGGCTGGGACACGAGCGCCGCTCCGCCGCCGTGATGGCGGAATTCGGCGTGACGGAACGGGATATGCATCCGGCGAAGATTATCCGTGGCGCGAAAAAGGTGGGTTTCAAGGGTTTCAGCGTGCACCCGCACGCCTATTATCTGTATATTGCCCTGTACCGCCAACAACAACGCGGCAAACTCGGCAAGCTGTTAAGTCTGCCGGGTATGCGGACGCTGGCGGGTTTATTTACCGTGCTGTTTTCAAAACATCAGGCGGGTATTGTCGTATTGACGAAATAGCGCTGCTTCGATTACTCCTGTCCGGGCCGCGTCGCGCCACCCTGGCACATTGTCTGCCCCCGCTGGATGCTTTCTCCGGGCAGTTTGACGACCGTCATGGCGCCTCCCGCGCCGGGCACCAGACAGAAATCGGCGGTATAACCCTGCGTACCGTCACTTGACCGTTCCGTGCGGCCGCCGATCCCCACGGAGTAGATCTGCCAGGGTGCGAGTGCGGGTGCCCGGGTCGATTCAGCCCCCACCGGCGCCTGACCGTAGGGCAGGCAAGTATCCGTATCCAGGCGGATGGTGCGCGGCCACAGCCGCAATCGCCAGACGGAAGTCGGCGCCGCATCGTGTGCGCGCGCATCGACGCTGACCGAATGGATCAGCGGAACCCCGTTCCACCACTTTTCCTTTCTGGTAATCGTGAAGCAGGGCGTGTCTCCCTGCAGCCTGACCTCGAGATCGCCCATGCGCGACATGGCGCTGGCATCGAGGGGCCCGAGTCCCGTGGCCAGAAGAAGCGCCATTGGCGCCAAATAAGCTGCCCCGGCGCGCCGGCCGCGCCGGTCATCGATCGACTTTGTGTTGTGGAGTGTCCGGTTTCGCATATCGTTTCGGTGCAATCGCCCGCGGCGGTCGGCGGTATTGTATGCCGCCGTCCTCCCGGGACACCCTCTTCAGAAGTGCAGCGTCAGGCCGCAAGCCCGGTCCGGCGCACAGACGGCGACCGTGACCTTGACGCCGTCCGCGGCTGCCCGCACCACGGCCACCTCCAGCACCTTGCCGCGTGCCGCCAGCCGGCGCAGGCCGGGACACGTGTCCACGTCGAAGCCGACGAATCGTCCATAGCAGTCGTAATGCACCGCGACGATGCGGCCCCGTACCGGCGCGGTCTTGCCATCGCCGTCGCCGCCGTCGCCCCATGGGTCCTGGCCCGGGCAGGACTCGTCGCCGTCCCCGTGCGGGGGCCGTGGCTGGTCCTGTTCCGCGCCAGCCGACGACGGCTTGATCTTGTCGGGATCACCGCCGAATGACCGTACCCGGTCGGCGATCTGGCCCAGGTAGCGCTCGAAGACGAAGCGCCACGCGAGGTCGTCGCCCAGGCGCTCTGCGATCCAGCGCAGCACCGCCAGCTTGCGCGACTCGCGCGCCAGCAGCAGCGGACCGGTGGAGACGGGAATCTCGAACTCGAAACTGCCGGTCACCTTGCGCAGCAGCGGGCCGCCACTGATCTGGTGCGCCGTGACGCGGAAGCGCTGGCCCACGCGCACCGTGGGCGGCAGCTGGATGCTGACCAGGCCGGGCAGGCTGCGCGAGATCGCGGCCGGCACGGGCAGGAACGTGACCTCGCCGATCCGGCAGCGCACCGTATTCGCATCGACCAGCTCGAACAGCTCGTAACCGGGGCGATGCACCTGCGCTTCCAGCAGCGAGGCGAAATCCACGTCGGGCAGGTAGATCGTCGCCACCGCGTCGCGCGGCAGCGTGCCCCAGCGGATCATCAGCTCCGTCGTTACCTCGCCCCGCCGTTTCGGTTCACCAGGCCCCATCGGGTCCTGCACTGGCGGCGTGACGATCACGTCGGGCAGCAGGGCGGAGAGGGCACCTTCGCCGATGTCGGCAATGTCGGCAATGTCGGCAATGGCGGCAAATGCGGCCACATTCGGTCCCGGCGGCGGCTCATTCAGGTTGAACGGCGCCAGCTCGAAGGTGTGCTGCACCACGTGTCCCGCGACGCCGCCGGGGTTGTCCGACTCCACGATGGCCAGGTTACGTTGCGACAGCGAGTCGTGCTCCGCCGGCGCCGCGCCGCGCGGGATCGACGAGTGCGACGGGAAGTGCAGCTCGGCGATCAGGCACTGGTGCTCGCCGCGGATCAGCGCGCGCAGGTCGTCGCGCTGGTTGAAGTCCAGCCAGGCGCCGAAGAAGCGCGTCACCTCGGCGGCGTCCTGGCCGTTGAGCGTCTGCACGTTTGGCGGGTCGGTCGCGGCCAGCCGGTCGCCGCCGCGCGGCGTCGCAAAATACGGAATCGACGCCGTGCGCGCGCCGATCATGCCGAATTGCGGCGTGGCCGTCGAACCATTGCCGACGCGGCGGTACAGCGTCGTCTCGTTGTATTCGAAACTGGTGCCGACGGTCGTCAGCGTGCGGAAGAACAGCCGCACGTCCGCCGCGTTGCGCCCGACCGGGGCGCGATAGCGCACGCGCGCAAAGGCGTAATTGAACACCCGCACGCCGCCCACGTGCGACGACAGCTCCAGGCGCGACGCCTCCTGGTCCGTGGCCAGGCGCGCGAACGGGTGGTTGTCGTCGCGCGGCACCGCATTGAAACGGTTCAGGACCTCGCCGACGAAGCCCGTGCCGGCATTGGCGTCCGTGTGGGCGATGCCGGCGAGCGGCACGCCGACGGGCTTCTGCACGACGCGCACGTCGATCGACAGCCAGGGCTGGTCGCCGTCCTTCATGTATGGCTTGGCGTCGCGGAACAAGGTCAGTTGGCCGCGCAGCTGCAGGTTGTTTGCCAGGACGGTATCGACGATGACGTCGCGCCGGTTGCCCGTGCCCAGCGCGGCGAAGGCGTCCAGGTTGTCGAAGGCGACGCCGTATTCGAGCACGAAGCGCTGGGCCACGCCCGGCGTGAAACCGCCGGTTTCGGAACGGATGTCCAGCAGCGTTTCGCGCATGCCGGGCACGAGGCTGCCGTCGCCGGCCCAGTGGAACGTCAGGTTCGGGCCGGCCGGCAGCATCAGGTCCGCCGGCAGGTAGCCGTCGAGGACCAGCAGCAACGCGTCGCCGACGATGCGTGGGCTCAGTGTCGAGACTTCCTCGCGCGCGAATTGCGAGCGGTTCAGCACCATGTACGCGCTGCCGCCGATGCGCACGAAGCGGGCACGCTGGCATGGCCGTCCCGCTTCGTCGATCACGAACAGCATGTAGGTGCCGGGTGGCGCGACGCCACCGTTGGGCGGCGCCTGGCACTGCAGCCGGCCTTCACCGATGCCGTCGAACGTCACGGCCACGTAACGCTGGTCGCCATCGAAGGCGTGCGTGCACGAGCCGCAGCGCAGCAGCGCGACGCGGCGGATGCTGTTCGGTGCCGTGCAGCGCAGGGTGAAGCTCTGGCCCCATGCCACGAAGCGCGGCGCGTCCTGCAGTTCGGGGCGGGAACCGGCGGGATAGGGCGGCTGCCAGATCTCGTAGGTCAGGCGGCCCGTCGTGGCCGGGTCGCCGGGATGACCGTTGATGCTGGAGCCGGCCGTCCAGACGGCGCCGTCCGGCATCAGCAGCGCCGTCGAATGGTAGTTGCGGGTGACGGTGGCGGGATCGTTCTCCGTGGCCCACGTGCCCTGCGCGTCCTGGTTCGTCCCGGTCTGCACGTACGCCCCGGCGCTCCAGTCGATCTGCGGGTCGTACAGTTCGGGCAGACGCACGCCGTGCGACGAATCGTCGTTGCCCGGATCGTCGCCATTGACGCCACCGACGACGACCACTTGGCCGGTCGGCAGCATCACGGCAAGACAATGGCGGCGCAGCCGGCTGCCGGCGGCGATGGTGCGGGCGCCGGCCGGGCCCCATGCGGGCCGCATGCCGTCGGCCCGGTCGAGGGCGATGCGCTGCGGGTCGGGCGCGCCGCACAGCAGCAGCCGCGGACGGTAGCCGTCGCCGGGCAGCAGCGGCAGCAGCACGGACGGGAAGCCGAAGCCGTGATAGTCGCCGGCCGGCAGGTCGCAGACGTTGCGCTCGCCGCCCGTGTAGGCGTTGTAGGCGAAGCAGTGGTCGATGCCGCCGATGTGCGAGGTGCAGAATACTTCGCCAGTGCGCAGCACGTGCAGGCGCGGGTACAGGTCGGGGCCCGTGTTCAGGCCGAAGGTGTTGACGATCTTCCAGCCGTTGAGAATCGGGCGGTAGCGCTCCGGCGTGTTGTTGTTGTGCCGTGCGTCCGTTTCCGCCGGGTGTCCCGCCATGATCAGCACGTCGCCGCTGGCCAGCGTCACCAGCGTGGGATACCAGCGCCCGCCGCCTTCGTCGCCCGGCTGGCCCGGATTCGGCTGCATCGACGCGACGTCCGTCATCATGCCGGACGCCGGATTGTAGATGCCCGCGTTGCGATGGCCGGGGAAGTGACCGAGGCCGCCGTGTCCATGCGGGTCGCCGCCGGGCGGAATATTCGACGGGAAGTAGGCGGTGCCGCCGGCGATCAGGAGGCGGCCATCGGGCAGTTGCGCGTGGCCGCAGCAGAACAGGTCGTGCGCCGGCGAGCGCACATATGCGATCGCGTGCGTGACGCAGTTCATGCGCCGCGACGCATCGACGTTGCGCGGACTGGCGATGAACGCGGGGTTGTGCTGGTCGCCGCCAAAATAGACGATCTCGCCATCACCATTCTCGGTGGGCATGAGGGCGGCGTGGATGGCCAGGATCTGGCTGTCGGCAGGGGAGGACCAGGACATGATTGGCTCCTGTAGTGCGATGACGAGGACGGTCACTTTCACCTTACAACGCGGCGCGGCGGAAGCAAGCGGCGAGACAAAGTCAGGACATTTCCGCGACACGCGCTGACGTGGCGTCGGCAACCGCCGCGGATTTCGCTACACTCTGGTTCTTGCCATCGAATCCAGAGGAATCCCATGCAACTGCGCCACATTGCCACCGCCTGCGCCTTCATCAGCCTTGGCGCCCATGCCCAGACCGTCATCGACAACGCCAACGGCTACACGCTGAACGCGGCCGGGGAGCTGGTGCGCTTCCAGTCGCTGGCGTTCGACGGCAAGGGCCGCATCGTTGCCGTCGGCAGCGCTGGCGACGTGGCGGCAAAGGCGGCGGGCTTCCGTCACGTGGACGTGCAGGGGAAAACCGTGCTGCCCGGTCTGATCGACGCGCACGGCCATGTGTTTGGCCTGGGCCAGGTGGCGACGGCGGCGGAGCTGTACAGCTCCACGTCGCTGGCCGGCGCCGTGCAGGCGGTGGCGCAATACGCCAAGGCCAATCCCCAGCGCGCATGGGTCGTCGGCAATGGCTGGAACCAGGAGATCTGGAAGCTGGGCCGCTTCCCCACGGCGCAGGAGCTGGACGCGGCGGTGCCGGACCGGCCCGCGCTGATGCGCCGCGTGGACGGCCACGCCGTCTGGGTCAACAGCCGCGCGCTGGCGCTGGCCGGCATCACCAGGGACACGAAAGATCCGGCCGGCGGCAAGATCGAACGCGACGCACAGGGCAACGCGACCGGCATCCTCGTCGACGGCGCGATGGAACTGGTGACGAAGGTGCTGCCGCCATCGACGGATGCCGAGGCGCGCGCGGCGCTTGGAGGCGCGCTGGCGGTGCTGGGCAAGAACGGCCTGACGAGCGTCCACGACGCCGGCATCGGCGCGGCGGAGGACCGCATGTACCGCGCTTACGCCGACCAGGGCAAGCTGACGACGCGCGTCTACGCGATGATCGGCGACACGGGCGAGGACTTCGACCAGCTGGCAGCCAGGGGGCCGCTGCCGACGTACGCCAACGACCTGTATGCGCTGTCGGCCGTCAAGCTGTACGCCGACGGCGCGCTGGGCAGCCGCGGCGCCGCGCTGATCAAGCCGTACACGGATGCGCCGCACACGCATGGCCTGCTGTTCTACAAGGATGCCGAGATCCGCGCCAAGATGGAAAAGGCGATGAAGGCCGGCTACCAGGTCAACGTGCATGCCATCGGCGATGCCGGCAACCGGCAGATCCTCGACAGCTATGCCGCGCTGCTGAAGAAATACCCCGGCGCTCGGCTGCGCCATCGCATCGAGCATGCGCAGGTGGTGGCGCTGGCGGACATCCCGCGTTTTAAAACCCTGGGCATCATCCCGTCGATGCAGCCCACGCACGCCACGTCCGACCAGAACATGGCCGAGCAGCGCGTCGGCCCGCAGCGCATCGAAGGTGCCTACGCCTGGCGCACGTTCCTGAAGCAGGGCGACCGCATCGCTTGCGGCTCCGACTTCCCCATCGAGTCGCCCAATCCGTTCGAAGGCATCCACGCCGCCGTGACGCGCCAGGACATGCGCGGCGTGCCGGCCGCCGGCTGGCACAAGGAGCAGGCGATGACGTTGCGCGAAGCATTCCGCTGCTTCACGCTCGATGCCGCCCATGCCGCGCGCCAGGAGAGGGTCGTCGGCTCGCTGGAGGTGGGCAAGTGGGCCGATTTCGTCATCACCGACCGGGATCTGTTTGCGATTCCCGCCGGTGAGATCGGCAAGGTTGGCGTGCTTGAAACCTGGGTGGGCGGCAGGCAGGTCTTTAAAAAGTAAACGGCGGGGAAAGGCGTCAGGCCGCGTCCATCAGGTTCGTGCGCAGCTTGACGATCGCCTTCTGCAAGGTGCGGAACTCGTCGGGCGTCAGGCCCGCCGCCTTTGCCGTGGTCTCCCGGTAGGCGAACGCTTTTTCGCGCAGCGCGCGCCCGGTGTCCGTCAGCGACACGCGCACGCTGCGCTCGTCCTCCGTGTCGCGCTCGCGGCGCACGTACCCCATCGCTTCCAGGCGCTTGAGCATCGGCGTCATCGTGCTCGGCTCCAGGAACAGCTTTTCGCTCAGGCCCTTGACGGTCTGGCGGTCCTCTTCCCACAGGCAGACGATGGTGACGTACTGCGGATAGGTCAGGCCGAGCTGCTCCAGCACGGGCTTGTACACGCGCGAATAGGCGAGGTTGGTCGAGTAGATGGCGAAGCACATGAAGTCGCCCAGCTTCGCCGTGGTCTTGCGGCTGGTGTCGTCGTTGCTCATTCGGTTCCTGGAAATTATTTATCGCGATAATGATTATCGTACTTGAAAAGTGGCCGGAGCTCGGATACATTTACGATCATAATAGTTATCGTAACAAGTACTTTTTGGAAAGTTCACCCATCTCCTGTGGAGGAAACCCATGAACAAGCCCTTCCGTATCCGCGCCCTGGCCATCGCCGTCGCCATTGCGGCCGCACACTTTTCGCTGCCGGCCCAGGCACAAACCTTCTCCACGATCCGGCAGGTTGATGCCGGCGTGCTCAATGTCGGCTACGTGGACGAGGGGCCGGCCAATGGGCCCGTCGTGATCCTGCTGCATGGCTGGCCCTACGACATCCACAGCTACGTCGACGTGGTGCCGTTGCTGACGAAGGCCGGCTACCGCGTCATCGTGCCGCACCTGCGCGGCTACGGCACCACGCGCTTCCTCGATGCGAACGCGCTGCGCAACGGCGAGCCGGCCGCGCTGGCGGCGGACGTGGTGGCGCTGATGGATGCCTTAAAAATCGACAAGGCCACGCTGGCCGGCTACGACTGGGGCGCGCGCACGGCCGATATCGTGGCGGCGCTGTGGCCGCAGCGCGTCAAGGGACTGGTATCGGTCAGCGGCTATCTGATCGGCAGCCAGGAGGCGGGCAGCAAGCCGCTGCCGCCGGCCGCCGAACAGCAGTGGTGGTACCAGTTCTACTTTGCCACCGAGCGTGGCCAGGCCGGCTACGCAAAGAACCGGCGCGACTTTGCAAAGCTGATCTGGCAGACGGCATCGCCGCAGTGGCGCTTCGACGATGCCACGTTTGCGCGCAGCGCGGTCGCGCTGGACAACCCGGACCACGTGGCCGTCACCATCCACAACTACCGCTGGCGGCTCGGTCTCGCGGCCGGCGAGGCGAAATATGCCGGCCTGGAAGAGCGCCTGGCGCAGTTCCCGGCCATCACGGTGCCGACGATCACGATGGAAGGGGATGCGAACGGCGCACCGCATCCGGAACCGGCATCGTATGCGCAGCGTTTTACCGGCAAATACAGGCATCAACTCATCTCCGGCGGCATCGGCCACAACCTGCCGCAGGAGGCGCCGCGGGCGTTTGCCGATGCGGTGATCGCGGTCGGCACGCTGTGAACGTCGGGGACAGGCACCTGTTTTCGGGTCGGGGGACCCGAAAACAGGTGCCTGTCCCCAGCAACATCAACCAGCCATGCCGTTCAGCGCAGCCAGAGCATCGGCGGGCAGCTCGAGGTTCGCGGCGGCCATGTTCTCGTGCAGGTGTGCGACCGACGACGTGCCGGGGATGACGAGGATGTTGGGCGCGCGCTGCAGCAGCCAGGCAATTGCCACCTGCATCGGCGTGGCGCCCAGCTTCTCCGCCACGCCCGACAGCGTGGCCGAATCGAGCGGCGAGAAGCCGCCCAGCGGGAAGAACGGCACGTAGGCGATGCCGTCGGCGGCCAGCGTGTCGATCAATGCGTCGTCGTCGCGGTGCACCAGGTTGTACTGGTTCTGCACGCAGGCGATGGGCACGATGCGGCGCGCATCGCTCACCTGTTTTGACGTCACGTTGCTCAGGCCAATGTGGCGCACGAGACCCTGTTCGCGCAGTTCCGCCAGCACGGCCAGAGGTTCTTCCAGCGAGCCTTCGGCGGGGACGTGCACGTCGAACATTGCGCGGAGGTTCACCACTTCCAGCGTCTCCAGCCCCAGGTTGCGCAGGTTGTCGTGCACGGCCCCGATCAGCTCATCGCGGCCAAAGGCCGGCAGCCAGGCGCCATCCGCGCCGCGCCGTGCGCCGATTTTCGTGACGATGGTGAGGTCTTCCGGGTATGGATGCAGTGCCTCGCGGATCAATTGATTGGTGACGTGCGGGCCATAGAAATCCGACGTGTCGATATGGTTCACGCCGGCCGCGACGGCGGCCCGCAGCACGGCGCGCGCGGCCTCCGGATCGCGCGGTGGACCGAACACGCCCGGCCCGGCCAGTTGCATGGCGCCGTAGCCGAGGCGTTTGACGGTGCGTCCGCCCAGTTGGTAGGTATTTGCGGTCATCTTGTTCTCCCTGGTGAATGTGTGAACGAAGCATAAGTCCGGGCGTGCTGCGCGATAAGCCGGTACAGTGTGGATGGGTTGTACGAAAATACGCACAATAAGGAAGAGCATGCAGGTCGATCTGGGAGATTTGAACGCCTTCGTTGCGGTGGCGCGCGCAGGCGGCTTTCGCGATGCCGCGCGGTTAAAAGGCGTCTCGGCCTCCGGGCTGAGCGAAGCCGTGCGCCGGCTGGAGCAGCGCCTCGGTGTGCGGCTGCTCAATCGCAGCACCCGCAGCGTCGTGCCGACCGAGGCGGGGCGCGGGCTGCTGGAGCGGCTGGGTCCCGCGCTGCACGAGGTGGAACTGGCGCTCGACGTGGTAAACGGCTTTCGCGACCGGCCCACGGGCACGTTGCGCCTGAACGTGCCGATGGTGGCCACGCGCCTGGTGCTGCCCCACATCGTGCCGGCGTTCCTGGCGGCGTACCCGGACATCGTGCTGGACGTGATCACGGAAGACACCTTTGTCGACATGCTGGCCGCCGGCTGCGATGCCGGCATCCGCTACGAGGAGCGGCTTGAGCAGGACATGATCGCCGTGCCCATCGGCCCGCGCGTGCAGCACTTTGCCGCGGCCGCGTCACCCGCGTACCTGGCGCACCACGGGCATCCGGCCCATCCGGGCGAGCTGACGAAGCACGCTTGCCTGGGTGGGCACTTCGCCGGCACCACGCCGATCGAATGGACGTTCGAGCGCGACGACGAAATCATCAACATCCTGCCGCGCGGCCCGCTGCTGGTGCGCCTTGGCGGTGCCGCCGACCTGGCCGTCACGTCGGCCATCGCCGGCACAGGCATCGTCTACCTGTTCAAGGACTGGCTGCAGCCGCACTTCGACAGCGGCGCGCTGGTGCCCGTGCTGGAGCCGTGGTGGCAGAGCTTTTCCGGCCCGTTCCTGTACTACCCGGGCCGGCGTCTCGTGCCGGCGCCGCTGCGCGCGTTCATCGACTTCATCCGGGCAAATGGTTCTTGACTTCGGTTGTATAGACAACTTATCCTTGTGCTATCCATTCTGAGGAGACGCCGCCATGAGCCAGCCGCACGAACACAACGACGATCCACGCTTCGACGCCAGCCGCGACATCCGCGCGCCACGCGGGCCCGAACGGGTCTGCAAGACGTGGGGCGCGGAAGCGGCCTACCGGATGATCCAGAATAATCTGGACAAGGAAGTGGCGGAAAACCCGAAGCACCTCGTCGTCTACGGCGGCATCGGCCGCGCCGCGCGCAACTGGGAATGCTTCGACCAGATCCTGGCATCGCTGAAGGAACTGGGCGAGGAAGAGACCCTGCTGATCCAGTCCGGCAAGCCGGTCGGCGTGTTCCGCACGCATGCGGACGCGCCGCGCGTGCTGATCGCGAACTCCAACCTCGTGCCGAAGTGGGCCAACTGGGAACACTTCAATGAGCTGGACCGCAAGGGCCTGTTCATGTATGGCCAGATGACGGCCGGCAGCTGGATCTACATTGGCACGCAGGGCATCGTGCAGGGCACGTACGAAACGTTTGCCGAGGCGGGGCGCCAGCATTTCGGCGGCGACCTGGCCGGGCGCTGGGTGCTGACGGCGGGCCTGGGCGGCATGGGCGGCGCGCAGCCGCTGGCCGCGACGATGGCCGGCGCCGTGTCGCTGACGATCGAATGCCAGCAAAGCAGTATCGACTTCCGCCTGCGCACGCGCTACCTGGACAAGCAGGCGGCCAGTGTCGACGAAGCGCTGGCGCTGGTGCGCGAGCACAAGGACAAACGCGAAGCCATCTCCATCGGCCTGCTGGGCAATGCGGCCGACATCCTGCCGCAGCTCGTGCAGAAGGCCAGGGAGGGCGGTCTGGTACCGGACCTCGTGACCGACCAGACGTCCGCCCATGACCTGATCAACGGCTACCTGCCGCAGGGCTGGAGCGTGGCGGACTGGAAGGCGGCGCAGCACGACCCGGCACGTCACGCGGACCTGAAAGCGGCGGCCGCGAAATCGTGCGCGGTGCACGTGCAGGCGATGCTGGATTTCCAGGCGCTGGGCGCCAGGGTGGTCGATTACGGCAACAACATCCGGCAGGTGGCGTTCGACGAAGGCGTGAAAAACGCGTTCGACTTCCCCGGCTTCGTGCCGGCCTATATCCGCCCGCAGTTCTGCGAAGGGCGCGGGCCGTTCCGCTGGGTGGCGCTGTCCGGCGACCCGGAGGACATCTATAAAACGGATGCGAAAATCAAGGAGCTGTTCCCGCACCACGCCAACGTGCACCGCTGGCTGGACATGGCGCGCGAACGCATCGCGTTCCAGGGCCTGCCGGCGCGCATCTGCTGGCTGGGCCTGGGCGAACGGCACATCGCCGGTCTCGCGTTCAACGAAATGGTCAAGAACGGCGAACTGAAAGCGCCGATCGTCATCGGCCGCGACCACCTGGACACGGGCTCCGTCGCCAGCCCGAACCGCGAAACGGAAAGCATGAAGGACGGCACCGACGCCGTCTCCGACTGGCCGCTGCTGAACGCACTGCTGAACACCGCGGGCGGCGCCACGTGGGTGTCGCTGCACCATGGCGGCGGCGTGGGCATGGGCTATTCGCAGCACTCCGGCGTCGTCATTGTTGCCGACGGCACCGAGGCAGCGGCGAAACGGCTGGCGCGTGTACTCGTCAACGACAGCGGCTCGGGCGTCATGCGCCATGCCGACGCGGGTTACGATACCGCTGTCGCCTGCGCCAAGCGCAATGGCCTGAATCTGCCAATGATCAAATAACCGAGTAATGAAGATGACGCAACCGAACCTCACCCTGACACTGAATCCCGGCAAACTGACGTTGGCCGAACTGCGCGCCGCCTGGACGGCGCACGGTCCCATCGCGCTGGCTGCCGAGGCCTATCCCGTCATCGACGCCTCGGCGCAGGCGGTGCAGGCCATCGTCAAGAAAGGCGACGCCGCCTACGGCATCAACACCGGTTTCGGCCTGCTGGCGAAGACCCGCATCCCGGACGACAAGCTGGAGCAACTGCAGCGCAACCTGATCCTGTCGCATTCCGTCGGCACGGGCGACCTGATGCCCGACCACGTCGTGCGCCTCCTGATGCTGATGAAGATCGGCAGCCTGGCACGCGGCTATTCCGGCATTCGCGCCATCGTCATCGACACGCTGATCGCGCTGTACAACGCCGGCATCATGCCGGCGATTCCCGTCAAAGGTTCCGTGGGCGCCTCCGGCGACCTGGCGCCGCTGTCGCACATGACTCTCGCCATCCTGGGCGTGGGCGAAGTGCGCGTCAAGGGTGAGCTGATGCAGGCGGCGGACGCGCTGAAGTCCGCCGGCATCGCCCCCGTCGTGCTGGCGGCCAAGGAAGGCCTGGCGCTGATCAATGGCACGCAAGCCTCGGCGGCGCTGGCGCTGCATGGCCTGTTCATGGCCGAGCGTCTGCTGGAGGCGGGCATGGTGACGGGGTCGCTGTCGCTGGACGCGGCCAAGGGCAGCGATGCGCCGTTCGACGCGCGCGTGCACGAAGTGCGCGGCCAACCGGGGCAGATCGCCGCGGCGGCCATCTACCGTCAGCTGGTGACGGGCAGCGCCATCCGCGCATCGCACCTGGTCGGCGACGAACGGGTGCAGGACCCCTACTGCCTGCGTTGCCAGCCGCAGGTGATGGGCGCGTGCATGGACCTGATCGCCAACGTCACCCGCACCCTGCTGATCGAAGCGAACGCCGTCACCGACAACCCGCTGCTGTTCCGCGATGGCGACGAGGTGAATATCGTCTCGGGCGGGAATTTTCACGCGGAGCCGGTGGCGTTTGCCGCGGACACATTGGCGCTGGCCATCGCGGAAATCGGCAGCATCGCCGAGCGCCGCATCGCGCTGCTGATCGACGCGACCCTGTCCGGCCTGCCGCCGTTCCTCGTGCGCGAGCCCGGCGTCAATTCCGGCTTCATGATCGCCCACGTCACGGCGGCCGCGCTGGCGTCGGAAAACAAGTCGCTGGCGCATCCGGCCAGCGTCGACACGATCCCGACTTCGGCCAACCAGGAAGATCACGTCAGCATGGCCACGTTCGCGGCGCGCCGGCTGGACGAAATGGCGCACAATACGGCGGCCATCATCGGCATCGAGCTGCTGGCCGCGGCGCAGGGCATCGACTTTCACCGGCCGCTGCGCACGTCGCCGCACCTTGAGCACGTGCACGCGCAGCTGCGCCAGAAGGTGCCGTTCTTCGACGCGGACCGTTATTTCGCACCCGATATCGAGGCGGCCAAGCAGATGGTGTTGAAAGGCGAGCTGTCCGCCACGTGCCGCAACCTGTTCACGCCACTGCATCCATAACGAGAGGGAGCCCATGGATTATCGCTTCAGCGCCGGAGAGGTGCCACTGCTGGTATCGATGCCGCACGTGGGCACCGATATCCCCGACGATATCGCCGCCACGCTGTACGGTTTCCTGGGCGAGCTCAAAGCCTCCACGCTGGCGGCGCGCTGGTCGCGCTACGTGATCGACCCGAATCGTCCGCCGGAAAACACGAACCTGTATCCGGGCCAGGACACGACGGGCCTGTGCCCCGTCGATACGTTCGGCCGCGAGGCGCTGTACCTGGAGGGCAGGGCGCCGGACGAGGCGGAAGTACAGCGTCGGCTGGCGCTGTACTGGCAGCCGTACCACGACCGCCTGCGCGCGGAGCTGGACCGGCTGCTGGCGCTGCATGGCCGCGTGGTGCTGTGGGAGGCGCATTCGATCGCATCCGTCGTCCCGCGCTTCTTTGAAGGGAAGCTGCCGGACCTGAACTTCGGCACCGCGGATGGCGCCAGCTGCGCTGCGGAATTGACCTCGCGCGTGACGCAAACGGCGCGGGCGGACGGCAAGTTCACCGTCGCCGTCAACGGCCGCTTCAAGGGCGGCCACATCACCCGTCATTATGGCCGCCCCGAGCTGGGCATCCACGCCGTGCAGCTGGAGATGTGCCAGTCCACGTACATGGACGAGACGCCACCGTTCGGCTACCGTCCCGACCTGGCGGGACAGGTGCAGCCGGTGCTGCGCACGATGCTGCAGGCCGCGATCGACTGGGCGCGGGCGTGACTGCGCTGTTCTGCCGCCGCGCGCTGCTGCCCGAGGGCTGGCGCAACGACGTGCTGCTGCGCTGGGATGCGCGCGGCCTGCTGACGCAAGTCACGCCCGATGCCGTCGCGCCGGCCGATGCCGAAGTGGCGCAGCTGGTCCTGCCCGGCATGGTCAACCTGCACTCGCACAGTTTCCAGCGCGCGCTGTCCGGCATGACGGAAATTGCCGGCGAGGGTCCGGACAGCTTCTGGACGTGGCGCGACCTGATGTACCGCTTCGCCCGCCAGATCACGCCCGAGCAGATGGAGGCCATTGCCGCCCAGCTGTTTTCGGAATGCCTGCGCCATGGCTACACGTCGGTCTGCGAATTCCACTATGTGCACCGCCAGCCCGATGGCGCGTTATACGCGGATATCGCCGAGACGGCCCGGCGGGTCGTGGCCGCCGCGCAACTGGCCGGCATCGGGATCACGATGCTGCCCGTGCTCTACAGTTATTCGGGATTCGGCGACGCGCCGCTCAAACCCGAGCAGGCCCGTTTCCGCACGGATGCGGAGGACGTGCTGAACATCGCGTCCGCGCTGGAACCGTTGCGCGGCACGATGCTAGAAGTGGGCGTGGCGCCCCATTCGCTGCGCGCGGCCTCGGTGCGGCAGATCGGCACCGTGCTGGCGGGACTGCCGGCCGGGCGCCCGGTGCATATTCATATTGCCGAGCAGCTTGGGGAGGTGCGGCAGTGCCTGGAGCATGGCGGGCGCCGCCCGGTGCGGTACCTGTTTGATAATCTTTCGGTTGACTCGCGCTGGTGTCTGGTCCACGCTACGCACCTGGACGATGACGAAACGGCCATGCTGGCCGCGAGCGGTGCAGTGGCGGGGCTGTGCCCGACAACGGAAGCGAACCTGGGCGACGGCCTGTTCCCGCTGGCGCCCTACCTGGCGCAGGGCGGCCGGTTCGGCGTGGGAAGCGACAGCCACGTGTCGCAAAGCCCCGTGGAAGAATTGCGCTGGCTGGAATACGGCCAGCGCCTGGTGCGGCAGGGGCGCAATATCGCCGTGACGCCGCACGAGCGGCGGGTGGGCAACCACCTGTGGCAGGCGGCACTGGCCGGGGGCGCGCAAGCGGCTGGCCGTGCGGTGGGCGCGTTGGCGGTGGGGTATTGCGCGGACGTGCTGGTGCTGGACGACAGCCACCCGAATCTTTACGGGCTGGCGGCGCCGGATGTGCTGAACGGCTTCATCTTCAGCGGCAACGACAATCTGGTACGAGATGTGTTGGCTGGCGGACGGTGGGTCGTGCGCGGCCAGAAGCACGTGGCGCAACAGGCCATCGCCGCGCGCTTCCGACAGACGCTGGCCAAACTGCGCGAGTTGCGATCATGACGACGCTGATTCAGTATGCAAGCCTGAACCCCACGCCATGGAAAAACGGCGGGGGCTGCACGACGGAGATCCTGGCATCGCCCCCCGGCGCCACATTGCACGATTTCGACTGGCGCATCAGCCTGGCGACGATCGCGCAGAGCGGGCCGTTTTCCGTCTTCCCCGGCATCGACCGCACGCTGACCCTCGTCGACGGCGGCAATGTCGTGCTGGACGTGGGGAACGAGCGCAAGGTGGCATTGTCGGAACGCGAGCCGGTGGTCGCGTTTCCCGGCGAGGTGCCCGTCTCGGCCACCGTCGACGGTGTACCGACGACCGACTTCAACGTGATGACGCGCCGCGAGCGCTGTTCGCACCAGCTGGAACGGCGCGTGGTGCGCGATTACTCCATCCTTGAGCGGCGCAGCGCGCTGACCGTGCTGTTCCTGGCCGAAGGCGAGACGCTGACCGTGTACAGCAGCCGCGAACGCATGGCGCTGGTGCGCTATGATGCGGTGGTACTCGACCGCGAGGAAGTGTGGACGCTGGAAGCGCCCAGCGCCACCGTCTTCATCGTCGACATCATGCCCAACGAGGAGGACGACTAGCGCATGACCCAGTGGGATTTGTTGATCACGAACGTCCACCTGGCCCGCATGACGGGCGGTGGCTACGGCGAGCTGCGTGACGGCGCGATCGCCGTGCACGACGGCCGCATCGCCTGGCTCGGTGACGCCACCGACGCCGCGGGGCAAGGCGAGGCCCGCGAGGTGCGCGATGGCGGCGGCTGCTGGCTGACGCCCGGGCTGGTCGACTGCCATACCCACATCGTCCACGCCGGCAACCGCAGCGACGAATTCGAGGCGCGGCTGAACGGCGCCACGTATGAGGACATCGCGCGCGCCGGCGGCGGCATCATGTCCACCGTGCGCGCCACCCGCGCCGCCAGCGACGAAGAGCTGCTGGCAGCGAGCCTGCCGCGCATCGCCAGCCTGCTGGCCGAAGGCGTGACGACATTGGAGATCAAGTCCGGCTATGGGCTCGACCTGGCATCCGAAGCGAAGATGCTGCGCGTCGCCCGCCAGGTGGGGCAGACGCTGCCCGTGCGCGTGGTTACGACGTTCCTTGGCGCGCATGCGCTGCCGCCCGAATTCGCGGGCCGGCCGGATGCTTACGTGGACGCCGTCTGCGGCATGATTCCCGCGCTGGTGGAAGAAGGGCTGGTCGATGCAGTGGACGCCTTCTGCGAGCGCATCGGCTTTACCAATGCGCAGACGCAGCGCGTGTTCGAGGCGGCGCGTACGCACGGCCTGCCCGTCAAGCTGCATGCCGAGCAGTTGTCCGACCAGCAGGGCGCGCAACTCGTCGCCCGCTTCGATGGCCTGTCGGCCGATCACCTGGAACACCTGAGCGAAGCGGGCATCGCCGCCATGGCGCAAAGCGGCACCGTGGCCGTGCTGCTGCCGGGCGCCTACTACTTCCTGCGCGATACGACGCCGCCGCCGGTTGCCGCGCTGCGCGCGGCCGGCGTGCCGATGGCGGTCGCCACGGACAACAATCCGGGCACGTCGCCGATGACATCCCTGCTGCTGGCCATGAACATGGCATGCACGTTGTGGCGCCTGACGCCATTGGAAGCGCTGGCCGGTACGACCATCCACGGCGCCCGCGCGCTGGGACTGGCGGACGACATCGGCACGCTGGAACCCGGCAAACGCGCCGACTTTGCGCTGTGGCGCATCGCCCGGCCCGCGGACCTCAGCTACGCCATCGGTTTCAATCCGTGCGCGGCGGTCGTCAACGAGGGCGTGTGGCGGGCCGTGTAATGCGGGCGCTGTGCGCTACGTTGCTGCTTGCCGCGCTGCCGGCGCTGGCCGATGACGTGCTGCGCGTGGGCTCGAAGCGTTTCACGGAGTCGTACATCCTGGCCGAAGTGGTGACGCAGACGGCGGCGCCGTACGCGCGCACGGAGCACCGCCAGGGTCTCGGCAACACGGCCATCGTGCTGGAGGCTCTGAAGAACGGCAGCATCGACGTCTATCCCGAATATGTCGGCACGATCGACCAGGAGATCCTGAAGCACGACAAGCCGGCGTCGCTGGAGCAGATCGGGCGCGAATTGGCGCCGATGGGCCTGGGCATCGCGATCCCGCTGGGCTTCAATAACACCTACGCGCTGGCGGTGCGGGGCGATACGGCCGGCGTGCGCACCTTGTCCGACCTGGCCACGCGGGGCCAGCTGCAATTTGGCCTGTCGCACGAATTCATCGGCCGGGCCGACGGCTGGCCGGGCCTGCGCCAGCGCTACAACCTGCCGCAAGAGCCGCGCGGCCTGGATCACGGCATCGCGTACGAAGCGCTGGCGCAGCGCCAGGTCGACGTCATCGACATCTATTCGACGGACGCCAAGATCGGCCGCTACAAGCTGACCGTGCTGGAAGACGACAAGGCATACTTCCCCCGCTATGACGCGGTGCTGCTGTACCGCCTCGACGCCGTCAAACGCTTCCCCGCCGCCTGGGCCGCGCTGCAGAAGCTGGAAGGTCGCATTTCCGCCACCGACATGATCGCCATGAACGGCGCCGCCGAACTGCAAGGGCAACCGTTCGCCGCGATCGCCAAAAACTGGCTGGCAGGCCATCCTGTCGAGACCGTGTCCACCTTGGGGTCACACCCTGACATGGACACGGGCTCAGCCACTTCGGCGTTACGCTCCGACACGAACGCGGCCTCAGCCGCACCGCGATTCACGGACGTATTGTTCGCCTCCGACCTGGGCCGCCTGACCGGCCAACACGTCCTGCTGGTCGCGCTGTCCGTGCTGCTGGCCTGCCTCGTCGGCATCCCACTCGGCATCGTGGCGGCCTATCAGGCACGACTGCGACAGAGTGTGCTAGGGCTGGCGGGGATGCTGCAGACGATCCCGTCGCTGGCGCTGCTGGCAATGCTGATCCCGCTGCTGGGCCGCATCGGCATCGTGCCGGCGCTGGTGGCGTTGTTCGTCTACGCGCTGCTGCCGATCGTGCGCAACACGTGCACCGGCCTGGCCGGCGTGCCGCGCGGGCTGCAGCAGGCCGGGCTGGCGCTGGGACTGAACCGCCGGCAGCGGTTGTGGCACGTGGAATTGCCGCTGGCGTTGCCGGTGATCCTGGCGGGCGTCAAGACGGCGGCCGTGATGAGCGTGGGCACGGCCACGATTGCCGCCTTTATTGGCGCCGGCGGTTACGGCGAGCGCATCACGACGGGGCTGGCGCTGAACGACAACAACATGATGCTGGCGGGTGCCATCCCCGCCGCAGTGCTGGCGCTGCTGACGCAGGCGTTGTTCGAACTGGTGGAGCGGCGCTTTGTCGTACGTCAGGTGCGCAGCTGAAAACTGTAAGCAAATGCCCGGCCGTGGTAAGCATTTGTAAAGGGAGAGGGCAGGGCGCGGGACGGGCGATTATATTGAACCCGTCGATTCATCTCCCCTCCCACTTGACACTGGGTTGTCCCCCACGCCGCGTGCGTGGGTTTTTTTTAGGCGCCGCGCGCCAGGTGCGTCAGCGCGTCGCCGGTGACGCGGCAGATGCGCCAGTCCGGCAGCACGTCCGCGCCCATCTTCTCGTAGAAGCTGATGGCGTTGGCGTTCCAGTCCAGTACCGACCATTCGAACCGGCCGCACTCGCGCTCGACAGCCAGCGCCGCCAGCGCAACCAGCATCTGTTTGCCATACCCCTTGCCGCGACGGTTCTGCTTGACGTACAGGTCCTCCAGGTACAAGCCCTTCTTGCACAGGAAGGTGGAGAAGTTATGGAAGAACAGCGCGAACGTGACGACTTCGCCGTTCTCCTCGCCGACGATGGCCTCGCATGGTGGCCGCACGCCGAACAGCGCATCCTGCAGCATGGCTTCGTTGGCGATGACCATGTGTTCCAGCTTTTCAAACACGGCCAGCTCGTGGATCATCGCGAAGATGGAGGAGACGTCGTCGGGACGGGCAGGGCGAATATTCAGGCTCATGAGGCTTTCTTCAAAAGGTCGGGATCGATGGCGACAACGGTTCTGGCCGACGTCGGCGTGCGCAGCGCCCAGGCAACGCTGCCCAGGCACAGCACCATGCCGGCCCACTCAAGGATGCCGGGGCGGAAATGTTCGAGGCGGATCGACAGCAGCACGGAAATCACGGGTGTCACGACGCCGATGTACACGGCCTTGTGTGAACCGATGCGGTCGATCAACGTGAAGAAGCAGGCAAACGCGATGACGGAGCCGAACAGCGACAGGTAGATCAGCCCCGCCCAGTAGCGCGCCGTGGGCGGCGCCATGAAGCGCTCGCCCGTCGCCAGCGCCCACAGCGCCACCAGCAACGTGCCCCACAGCATGCCCCAGGCCATCGTCAGCAACACGTTCGGCGACTGCTGGCGCACCTTGACGACGACAACGTTGCCGAATGAGCTGGCCAGGGTTGCCGTCAGCGCCAGGATCAGGCCCAGCAGGAAGTGGCCCTGGCCACCGGCAAGGATGTCGCGGATGGCGTTGCCGATCGACTGGTAGAACAGCAGGATGACACCGGACACAGCCACGCTGCCCGCCGCCCACGTGCGCCAGCTCAGCGGGGTGCCCAGCACGAGCCGGCTGATCAGCGGGTTCCAGAACACCATCAATGCAAACAGCACGGCAACCAGTGCCGACACGAGGTATTGCTCGGCCGAATACGTGCAGATATAGCTGAGGCCGAACGTGGCGCAGCCTTGCAGGATCGTCCAGCGCTGGGCGCGCCAGGATAACGTCAGCTTGTCGCCGCGCAGCTTGCACCAGGCGAACAGCGCCGCGGACGCCAGCGCAAACCGGTAGACAACGGAAACGCTCGGTGGCACCTGTCCCAGTTGCAGAGTGATGGCCCAGAAGGTGGAACCCCAGATGAGGCTGGCGATAAGGAAAAGAAGCGAGGAAGGCATCGACGGAGTATACGGCGTCGTCAACAATTTCTCTATGGATATCAGCTGTTGTTGAGTTGCACAGTCCCGTTGACGCCTCTCAAGCGACATGCAGCCAGCCTAAACTTTGTCGCAGAGGAAAGTATTATTCAAAGACCAACTCGTCAAAAGGTGCTTTTGTGAGCAAACCCCTGCAGATGAAAGTCGCATCCCTCGTCGGCTATGTGGCCGTGCTGATGGTCACGCTGGTCATGTATTCGGAAGGGGCCGTGCCGGCCGGCTGGATCGTGCTGCGCGGCCAGTTATGACCAGCCCGATCAGTACGCCAGGTTGAAGCGGCGGTACAGGAAGCTCAGCACGAACAGCGGCCCGATCAGCAGGAAGCGCAGATCGTCGAAGAACGACGGCTTCTTGCCCTCGATCATGTGGCCGATGAACTGGCCGATCCACGCCAGCACGAAGATCGCGATACACAACGGCAGCACGGTAATCGGCGGCAGCGCCGCCAGAATACCCAGCATTACCAGCGCCATCACCAGCATTCCGGCCGCAAACGGCCGCGACAGCTTCCAGTAATACGCCAGGCAAGCCGCCACGGCTGCGATGGCCACCAGCGGATGCAGCCACCACAGGAACCCCAGCAGCGACAGCATGATCAGCGGCACGCAGACGAAGTGGATCAGCTCGTTGGTGGGATTCCGATGACTGTCGCTGTACTGGTCCAGCAGGGAATGGATGGTGCTCATTGTTCGTCTCCTGTGTCTGTGCACTTTCGATCGATTCTACACCGAAGTTTTGCCGCTACAATTCCGGCATGACCGCTCCTCTCACGGGCCTGGCGCCCGTTATCGACAGCAACACCCGCATCCTGATCCTCGGCAGCTTCCCCGGCGCCGCCTCGCTGGCGGCGCAGCAGTACTACGCTCATCCGCGCAACGCGTTGTGGCCGATCCTGTCCGCGCTGACGGGGGAGGACCTCGTCAGCGTGCCCTACGCCGAGCGCCTGCCGCGCCTGCTGGCGCACGGCTTCGGCCTGTGGGACGTGCTGGGCGCCTGCGAGCGCGAGGGCAGCCTGGATTCGGCCATCCGCAACCCGGCAGCCAACGATTTCGAGCGGCTGCACCGGCTGTGTCCGGCCTTGGAAACCGTCGGATTCAACGGGCAGACGTCGGGAAAGTTCGCACCGCAGTTTGCCGCGGCGGGGTATCGGACGGTGGTGTTGCCGTCGACTTCGCCGGCGTATGCAACCCTTACTTTTGAGGAGAAACTAGATTTGTGGAAGTTACTGATTTAAGCGTTCGGAATTATTATTTCTGCCATACCATGCCGCGTGTTCTATGTCCTTGATTAAGCTCAACGGAGACTAAAGGCAGAGCTAGTACACTTTTTACGTAGATCGAGATAGCCGACTTTGCCGCATACGTCAGGATATATGCCACTAGGATAAGAAATGATAAATGAACTTCTTGCAATACTCAGCGACTCGCATTTTGAGGCCTATGTTGGAGGGCCAGTGGCGGGTGTTATTGCTGGCGTAGCTTTTAGCGCGTTGGGCCAGCCCAATGTAACAGGCTCGTCAAGCAATGCTTCTCCCACTGAAGCCCTCAATGAGATAGCGGAACAGCTGAAGCGGATCGCGGGACGACAGGGCGAACCTGCGCGAGCCCAGTCTAACAGTACAGATTCGTCCGCAATTTTTGTACTAGGCTTGCTGTTATTGGTGCCGCTCTTCCTGCTTGTAGCGTATTTGCCAACTGTCATCCAGATACTGCGCGTCGCTATCGCGACCATGGCTGTGTTCTCGATAACCATTGCGCTTTGTTCGCTTTTCGCGGGTCGATGGAACACGATGAGCTGGTGGCATCACGGCTTGATTCCGTTCTTGGCAAACGTGGCAAGTTTCTGGATCATAGATGTGTCGTACCGAAACACGGCAGCCGAACTGATAAACTTTGCGTATGGGTTACTAGGAAGCCAGCCGTTTTCGGTGCACGGTGTGATCTCTGCAGCCATAAACTTCTACCGATCGATCAATCCGGCGTATATGCAATGGATGGTGTTGCAGATGAGCGCATTCTTCCTTGTCGGACTCTGCACTATTCTTGTGGCTTTCCAGTCAGTTCACTATGTGGCACTCGCCAATACACGGGTCAGCAGCCGAAGACTCTGGGCGTGGCTTGCATGGAAAACCAGAGCCTATGCAAGCCTCGGCACGACGGTCCTGATCGTTGTTTTATTGGTCGCTGGATGGGCTGCGGGAACTGGTCGCCTGTATGCATGGACGCATTGAGATGGCACGGGTTCCGTTAGTCGACGTACTTTGGCTCCTTTGCAAGACCCTATCCGTCCGATTGGTTCTTACGCGTGAGCGTCATTGACTGTAAGACGGAGCCGCTCAATAAACCCCAAACACCCGATCCAACGCCGTCTGAATCGCTACTCGATGTTCCAGCGCCGAGCCGGCGCGGACCTTCAATTCAGCCAGGGGAATAGCCCCCATCTGCGGCGTGTCGAGAAAGCAGTCGTGGCCGTCGACCTGGATGATGGGACACAGGTCGGCCGGTAGCCCCGCGGCGGAAAAGCCACTCAGGCTGCGCAGCGGAATAACGATGCGCGTTGCCAGTCCGCTGATGACGTTGCTTTGCACTTCCACCAAGTACGGAATGCTGGCCTTGTTGCGGCCGGGGTTGGCGTAGAGGTCGAAACGCGCCATCAGAAGGCGCGCCATTCCTGCAGCGCTACGCCTTCCGTTTCCACCACGCTGTTGTAGCTGGCCAGGAAGTCGGCGTGTTGCGCATTCCACTGCTGTTCCTTGCGCGCCTGGATCTGTTCGCGCAGGCTCTGCTCGCACACTTGCGAGATGTTGATGCCGAAATCCTTTGCTTCCAGATAGACGTCCATCGCCAGCGTGATGTTGGTGGCTTTCTTGGCGGGAGGCTTTGCCGCGGTAGAGGGCAGTGATGCGTTCATGTGGGTGTTCCATGCGCATGGTTGATGTTGGATGCTTCGATTATACGCCGTCCCGGGTGGTTGCGGCGATTGGGCCGTCTGATCCGGATCACGCAATGTACGGCGAGCTCCCGGTGCCATCGTCCTCGGCCGCTTGCAGCTGCGCCAGTACTGTCGTGGTATCCACCACGTGCGCGTATTCGCCTTCCAGGTTGGCCAGCGCCATCCAGTGCACCTCGTCGGCGCTGCGCGGATTGCCGGCGTAGTCGTGCCGGGCGAAAGCGAACGTCGCGTCGGACACAACCTGCGTGATAAAGCCGAGATTGCCGGCCGTACGCGCGGTCGATTCCACTGAATTGTTGGTGCTGACCCCGGTGATGACGAGCCGGTCGATGCCGCGCACGTGCAGCCACCGTTCCAGCCCCGTGGCAATGAAACTGTCGGGCACGTTCTTCTCGACGACGTGCGCGCGCGGCGCCGGCGCAAAGCGCGGCTGGAACTCGACGCCCGGCTGTCCCGGCCAGAACGGCGAGCCCGGCGTGCGCGAGATGTGGCGCACGTGCACGATGGGCGCCCCCGCGCCGCGCCAGGCGTCCAGCAGCATCGCGATATTGTCCTCCGCGTGGGGATTGTTGCGCTCTTCGGCGGCCGGGTCGGCCATGCCTTGTTGCATGTCGATGATGATCAGGGCGGGCAGCGGCATCGGGTCTCCTCTTCAGGTCTCTACGCTAGAATGCCTGATGACCGACAAAAACGTAAGCATCAGTAAATTCCTCTCGCTGATCCTGCGCCACGCGCCCGACACCATCGGCCTGACGCTCGACAAGAACGGCTGGGCGGACGTTGCGACCTTGCTGGAGCGAGCGCACGCCCATGGCAAGCGCTTTACGCTGGAAGAGCTGCGCGATGTCGTGGCCAGCAACGAAAAGCAGCGTTTTGCCTTCAGCGACGACGGCCGCTCAATCCGCGCCAGCCAGGGACATTCCCTGAAATCCGTCGACCTGGAACTGGCGCCGGCGCAGCCGCCCGACGTGCTGTATCACGGTACCGCCAGCCGCTTCATCACGGCGATCCGGGCCGGCGGACTGAGGGCGCAATCGCGCCAGCACGTGCACCTGTCCGAAGAGCGGGCGACGGCCGTCAGCGTGGGTACCCGCTATGGGGTTCCTGTCGTGCTGTCGATCCAGGCAGCGGCGATGGCGACGCAGGGACACGTGTTCTACCGGTCCGACAACGGCGTCTGGCTGACGGACGCGGTGCCGCTGAAGTTCATCGATTTCCCCTGATTACAACACGCCACACGGTATTTGTGCGCCGCACAAACAGCTGTGCTATACTCTGTTCTGTCGATGGAGTTGATTCCGTCGGCCCCTCCAGGTAACGCAGAGCAGGCGTGTGTAAAAGCCGCGATGCGAGTTTCGCCGGGAAGGTTGTCATACCAGACATTGGTCGAATTACACGTTGGAGGCACCATGCAGATAGCATGGGCGTCCGAAGCATCCGCACCACGCAGATAGCATGGGCTGGAGCAGCGATTCAAGCATTGGCATTACATTGAAACGAAGCCCGCAGCAAGCGGGCTTTTTTTTCACGAATTTATCCCCATATCGGTATGACGCAGCATCCGGCACCAGACGGCGTCCGGCAATGGCTCCGTGCCACCCACGAAAGGAATTATGGCTAAAGAAGAACTGATTGAAATGAACGGCCTCGTTACCGAAATCCTGCCCGAGATGCGTTTCCGCGTCGACCTCGATAACGGCCACAAACTCGTAGCATACACGTCGGGCAAAATGAAGAAAAACCACATCCGTATTCTTGCGGGTGATCGCGTCACGCTGGAACTGTCGCCCTACGATCTGAACAAGGGCCGCATCGTTTTCCGCCACATCGAGAACCGGGGCCCAGCGCCCAGCCATCAGGCCCGCCGCCGTTAATCGCGGTCGCAGCCGATAGTCCATCGCAGTACCCGTTCGCTGCATTCATCACGGGAGCGCAAAAAGCCGCCGCGGAGTTCCGCGCTGCGGCTTTTCGTCGTTAACCTTTCCTTAGGCCGCCGAGGGTGCCGTTGCCGGCAGCGGCTGCGTGACGGCGAACTGCGTCGTCAGGAATTGGGCGATCTTCTGCTGCGTCGCCGGCAGGTACGGGATATTCATGTGATCCGAGTCGGGCACGATTTCGTCCTGGTGGATGCGCGTCATCTGCGCCACCAGCTGGTCGGTGTGCGAGTGCGGCACCACATCGTCGCTGGCTGCGCGCAGCACGTACGTCGGCGCGCTCAGCAGTGACGCATATTTGACGGACTCGAAGCGGTGCCGCAATACAAAGCTGACGGGCACCACCCGGAACTTGCGCTGCGCCAGCGCCAGGATCGAATCGTACGGCGTGATCAATACAACGGAGTGGGCTGGCCGCTCCTTGGCGACCTGCACCGCCACGCCCGAACCCAGGCTGCGGCCAACCACGGCCACGCGTTTCGCGTCCACGTTCTGGCGGCCGCACAGCCAGTCGAACAGCATGCAGCCATCTTCGACCATATGCTCTTCGCCGGGAACGCCGCGCGAATCGCCATAGCCGCGATAGTTCATCGCCAGCACCGTCATGCCCGGGAACAGGGTACCGGCATCGCGCACGACCCACGACACCTCTTCCGAGCGCCCGCCGAAGTAGACCACGGCCGGATGCGGGCCCGGCCCGTGCGGCGTCATCAGCCAGCCTGCCAGGCGCGTGCCATCGTTGGCACGCAGCACCACGGCACGCGTGCGATGGCCCGCGCTGCGGGGACTTTGCACCTCGCGGATCAGGGTCGGGTTGAACAGGAGCTTGCGCTGGCTGGCCGCGATCATGGAGACCATGCCGGCCCACAGGAAGCCCGCCACGCCGACAGCGGCCGCCACTTTTCGGGATGTACTCATGAGTAGAGTCTACTCCCAAACCCGGCGGCATGTTGTGGCAGTAATTGCGATTTTTGTATGAAAAGTTGTTGGAGGGTTAGGTAGGCAACATAGCCGTCGCCAGTAGCTACTAAACCGGGGACAGCCACCTATTTCCCGTTAATGTTTCTCGAAAATAGGTGGCTGTCCCTGGTTTTTTTAACGGTGGCGGGCCTCGGCGCCTGCCGCGCGCAAACGGTCCAGCTTGGCGGCGTACAGCTCGTGATCCTGCCGCGTCGTGCTGGCACTGAGCGCCAGGCGCAGATGCTCGGCAGCACCGTCCAGGTCGCCCAGCTTGTAGTCGGCGGCGGCCAGCCAGAAGTGGAATTCGTGGTACGTGGGGTCGCGCCGCAGTTCGCGCTGGAACAGCTCGCGCGCACGGCGATAATCGCCGGCCTGCATCGCCTCGCGGCCGAGGTTGAAATAGCGGAACGGCTGCTCCGGCTGCAGCCGCGCCAGCTTCGCCTTGAGCTCGCGCGCCTCGTCGAGGCGGCCCTGGCGCTCGACCACCTGCGCCAGGTTGGACAGCGCCATCGCGCCCTTCGGATCGCGGCCCAAAGCATAGCGCAACGTCAGCTCGGCCTGCGCCAGGTCGCCGTGGCGGCGATAAACGACGGCCAGCGTGTTGTACGCGTACAGCAGGTTCGGATCGGCCAGCACGGCATTGCGCGCCCACCAGTAGGCATCCGTGAAATTGTCGCGCGCCAGCGCTTCCGCGGCGCGGTTGTTCATGAACATCGCCACGACGGTCTGGCGGCCGATGGGATAGCCTTCCGTCTGCCGGCCTTCCGGCGGTGGCTGGAAGTCGATGACGGTGTAGTTCTCGCGGTCGTAGCCGCCGGCCGCCTCGCGCATGATGCGGCCCAGCTTCAGGTTGACGTGGCCGCTGTTGAAGTAGATCTCGCCGCTGCGGCTCCAGCTGTCCTCCGTCGGCACGCTCTGGAACACGACGGGGATGTTCAGCTCCTGGGCCAGCGCGGCCGTCATGATGACGAGCGACAGGCAGTTGCCCTGGCGCGCCGCGAACGCTTCGGACGCGGTGCGCGTCACTGCCGAATCGTATTCAAGCTGCAGCTGGTCGCGGCGGTACAAGGCATCGAACAGCGCGCGGCGGATTTCCTTGCCGCGCCGCTCCTGCGTGACCGCTTCCGTGTAGGCGCGCATGGCCGGCGTGACGCGGAAGATGTCTGCTTCGGACAACTGGACGGTGGAGGGCGGGAACAGGGTATCGGCAAACAGCGCAGCCGGCGGGGCAGGGACGTCCCGGGTGCTGGCGCAGCCGGCCAGCAGGAAAACGGAGAGTACAGCGAGCAGCCGGAAAAACTGCCGCGGCAAGGATGGATACTTCATGGCGCATCTCCTTCCGGCCAAGTATCCTCCCGCTGCCGCGGCTTGTCAAAATGCGTTCAGGCGCGCTCGCCCGTCCGTTCTCAGCGTGCCGGCAGCACCAGCACTTCCAGTCCCGACGGCGTGGCCGGCGCGTGATAGACCCGCTGCGTCGCCTTCCGGAAGTCTTCCGGTTTCGCTTTCGGAATATCCGTGAATGTCTGCGGGTTCAGGTCGACCAACGGGAACCACGTGCTCTGCACCTGCACCATGATGCGGTGGCCGCGGCGGAACGTATGGTTGACGTCACCCAGGTGGTAGCTGACCGCCTCCACCTGGTTCGGCACGAACGGTTCCGGCTTTTCGAAGCTGTTGCGGAACTTGCCGCGCAGCGGATTGCCGCGCACCAGCTGCTGGTAGCCGGCCATCGTCAAGGTCGGCGCCGGCACGTCCTTGCCGCGCGCGCGCTTGCCGCTGCTCGGGTATTCGTTCGGGTAGACGTCGATCAGCTTGACGACCCAGTCGGCATCCGTGCCCGTCGTCGAGACGAACAGCTTCGGCCGCACCGGGCCGGCGATCGTCACGTCTTCTTCGAGGGGCTCGGACTGGTACACCAGCACGTCGGGCCGCGTCGATGCGAAGCGCTGGTCCGACACCATGTACTCCTTCGGCACGCCCGTCGCCGGGTAGCCGATGTACGGCACCGGCTTTTTCGGATCGCTGACGTATTCGTCGTACCCCGTGTCGGTCGCCGGCTGCGTGGTCGGCTTCTGCCAACCCAGGCCGCCGTTGGCGCCGAAGTACAGCACGCGCGGCTTGGCCTGCTGCGGCGGCCATGCCGAGTACTGGCGCCACACATTGCTGCCCGTCTCGAAGGCCGTCACTTCGGCGATGGCCTTCTCCGGCTTGACGCCCTTCAGGTGCTGCTCGAAGAACGGGAACTGGATGTTCTTGCGGAAGTATTCGCCCGTCTTCATGTCGAACTGCACGTGGCCCAGCGCCTTGCCGTCGCTGCGCGCCCAGCCGCCGTGCACCCACGGGCCCACCACCAGGCCGCTGAACGTGCCCGGGTTGTTGCGCTTGATGGCGGCGTACGTCGTGAACGGGCCTTGCGCATCTTCCGCGTCGAACCAGCCGCCCACCGTCAGCACGGCCGCCTTGACGTTCTTCAGGTGCGGCGCGATATTCCGGCTTTGCCAGAACGCGTCGTACGTCGTGTGCTCGATCGTCGGCTGCAGCAGCACGCGCTGCTTCTCCGTCAGGCTGGACAGGATGTTCGCCAGGGTCAGGCGCTGCAGGAAGTAGTCGTAGCCGTCGGCCACGCCGTAGTCGAACTCGGACCACGTCTTCGGCAGCGGCGTCGGATTCGGCTCTTCCGTGAACGCGGAATAGAAGTCGAAGTTCGCGGCCAGCATGAACGCGCCGCCGTGATACGAGTCGTCGCCCATGTACAGGTCCGTCACGGGTGCCTGCGGCGAGGCGGCCTTGATGGCCGGGTGCGAATCGATGATGCTGGCCGACGTGTAGAAGCCGGGGTAGCTGATGCCGTGAATGCCCACCTTGCCGTTATTGTTCGGCACGTGCTTGAGCAGCCATTCGACGGTGTCGTGCATGTCCTGGCTCTCGTTGCCTTCTCCGGCCACGCGCTGCGTCTTCGCATGCGGCGTCATTTCCTGCCACTTCCCCTCGGACATGAAGCGGCCGCGCACATCCTGCTCGACAAAGATATAGCCGGCGTCCTCGAACTCGCGCGACGGGCCGATCGTCTCCGGCATGAAGTCCACGCCGTAATGCAGCTGCTCGTCCTCGCCATCCACCCCGGCGCTGTACGGCGTGCGCTGCATCAGGAACGGATAACTCTTGCTCGTATCCTTCGGCACGTAGACCACCGTGAACAGGCGCGTGCCGTCGCGCATCGGGATGCGGTATTCGTACTTCGTGTAATGCTCGCGCAGATCGCGCTTGGTCTCCTTGGCGTCATCGGCTTCCAATACAGCGGTGGCGGTGGCGGCGGCGGTCGCATGCGCGGCAGTGCCGGCGGCATGGACGGAGCCGAACGCCAGGGCCAGCGACAGGGCAAGGAGAGAAAGGTGACGGGGCATGATTTCCTTCAATCGGTGTACACGTGGCCCGCCAGTGTAGCCGAGATTGAAAGAAATTCTGCTATCGAAAGGACGTCAACGCGTGGCCGTCGCGCGCAGCCGTGCCAGTTTGGCCGAGTACAGATCGCGCTCGCTGCCCGTCGTGCTGCTGGCGACGGCCTGGCGCAGTTCCGCATCGGCCGTGCGCCGGTCGCCCAGCTGCGCCGCGGCCGCGGCCAGCCAGAAGTGGAACTCGTGATGGTTCGGGTCGCGCCGCAGTTCACGTTCGAACAGGCGCCGCGCGAGCGCATAATCTCCCGCGGTCATTGCCTTGCGGCCCTCGTCGAAGAAATGGAAGGGCCGGTACGTCTGCCCCTGCAGTGCCGCCAGCCGCGCCTTGAGCGGCGCCGCATCGCCCGGCCGGCCCACCTCCTGCAGCAGCTGCACGAGGTTCGACAGCATGATCGTGTTGTCCGGATCGAAGCCCAGCGCATGGCGCAGCGCCGCTTCGGCCAGCGCCGGGTGGCCGTGGCGCTGGTAGACGATTGCCAGCGTGTTATATGAATGCAGCAGCGCTGGCGCGGCCATGATGGCGCCCTTCGCCCACCAGTAGGCGGCGTCGATGGCGCCGGCGGCCATCGCCTCGGCGGCACGGTTGTTCATGAACATGGCCGTCACGGTGGCGCGCTCGATGCGCTCGGCGCGCATCAGGCTCGCCTCGTCCGGCGGCATGAAGTCCACCAGCGAAAAGGCGTCCGGGTCGTACAGCGGCATGTCGGCACGGGTGGGGCGCCCCAGCAGCAGGTTGACGTGGCCGACATTGAAATACAGGCTGCCGCTGCGTGCCCACGCCACGGCCGTGGGCACGCTCTGGAACACGACCGGGATACCCATTTCCTCGGCCAGCGCCGCCGTCATGATGACGAGCGACAGGCAATTGCCGTGCCGCGCCGCGAATGCCTCCGCGGCCGTGCGCGTGATGGCGGCGTCGTATTCCAGTTGCAGGGCGTCGCGGCGATACAGCGCGTCGACCAGTGCCTGGCGCGCCTCCCTGCCTTGTTTATTCTGGCGTACGGCGCGGGCGTAGTCGCGCATGGCGGCAGAAGGCGCGTGGATGGCGTCGGCGCTCAGCACCGGCGTGGGTCGGAAGAGGGTGTCGTCGAATAGGCTTTGGGGCGCGTGCGCGATGGGCACGCCGGCACAGGCGCTCAGCAAGAACGTCAGGAATACGATAGCCAGCCGCCGCATCGTTGCCTCCGATGGTTATGCGGCCAGTATCCTCTTGGCTGGTGTGTGTGTCAAAAATGCGTACGTCGGGGACAGGCACCTGTCACAGGGCCGGAGGCCCTGAGACACGTGCCAGTCCCCAGGTTACGCCGCCGGCTGGGGATTGACCGCGCGGCCGTAAGGATCGAAGCGCTCGGCCACCGTCACGTCCGTGATGCCCAGCGTGGACAGCGCGTCGCGCACGTCGTCCACTTCGATGTCCAGGTCGCTGCCCAGTTCGAACGGACGGTCGCCTTTCGCCAGCACCTTGTCGCCATCCATCAGCTGCACGCGCAGCACCATTTCGCCGTCGACGTCCGCCGGTGCCACGATGGCCGACGCGCTGCCGCCACGCGCGGCCAGCGCTTCGCCCAGGGTTGCCATCAGCGCCAGCATCGCCTGTTCGGCCATGCCCTGCTGGCGCGCGCCGAAGAACAGGTCCTGGTACAGGAAGTTCAGCTGCAGCTCGCGCTCGCGCGGCGCCAGGCAGCGCGCCACCAGCGCGGCCGCATCCTCCGTCCACTGGCGGTAACGGGTCAGGCGCTCGGCAAAATAGGCGTCGGCCGCTTCCTCGTCTTCCGGCACGGCATAGAACGGATCGTCGGGGCGCTTCAGCGCGAAGCCGACGATGAAGCGCAGCTCGACCGCTTCGTCGCCCGGGCCGAACGTGCGGCCGGTCCAGCCGGCGATACTGCGCTGCAGCGTCGGCGCTTCCGTCATCTTCTTTTCCGTCAGTGCGGCCGCGGCTTCCTTGGCCATCGTGTGCAACTGGCTGTACGTGATGCGCGCGACCTCTCCCGCATCGTAGGCGTGGCGGACGATGACGATCTTTGCTTTCTCGCTTTCCAGCTTGCCCGTGCGCAGGCTGGCCAGCAGCGCGTCGTATGCTTCGTCGTCCTGGAAGCCTTCGGCTTCGACCAGGCCGCCCTGGCTGTGGACGAAGACGGGAATCGCAAACGCGTCGATCTCCTGCGGCGGCGCGCCTTCGCGGCGCAGCGGCACGCTGGCGGCGGCTTCCTCGACGGCGCTGCGCAGCAGCTGATACGCGCCCACGTCCTCATGGCTGGCCAGGTCGATGGCCCCGTACAGGATGTCATCCTTGCTGCCGTTCAGGTAGCGCCGCACGAGGCGCTTGAACTCGAGCTCCTTGCCGGCGAGTTCCTCGCCCAGCGTGTCGGCTTCTTCCTGCTCGGCCAGTTCCAGCGCAAGCGCGCACAGCGCGGCGGCCAGGACGTCTTCTTTTTCTTCGGGGGGCGTGGCGGACTTGCGGGGGACGGGGCGTTTATTCTTGGGCATGGCGGAACCGGCGCAAAGTGGGATTGGCGCCGATTCTAACCGATCGCGGATGGCCCGGCGATCAGTGGTCGGTATGGAAGGTCTCGTGCAGTTCGTCGAGCAGGTCTTCCGCTTCGTCGTCTTCCAGGCCCAGGTGGCGGCAGGCGGGGATGCCGCCTTTTTCCCACTCGAGCGAGGCGCCGTTGCCGCGGTAGCGCTGGATGCCCCGTTCGGCCAGCACGGAGGCGGCCACTAACGAGCGGATGGCGTCGTCGGTGGACTCGTCGTCCAGCACCGCGTAGTCGTGGTGATGCAGGATGGCCCACGACACGTCGGGCGACAGGCCCCAGTTGCGCGCCAGCAGGCAGCCGATGGCGGCGTGGTTGGTGGCGTGGCGGGCATCCTCGATGGCGGTAAAGCCATGCTCGGCGTCCTGCGTGGCGATGTTCAGGGTTTCGGCATAGTCGTCGAAGCGGTCCAGCAGCAGCGGCACGCCGATGTCGCAGAACAGGCCGAACGTGTGCGAGATGTCGGGCGGGGCGATGCGCAGCCGGCGCGAGATGAAGACGAGGGCCTGCGCGCGGCGCGCCGACGTGTCCCAGAACTGGTTCAGCGCACCGTCGCTGCCGTCGATCGCCTGGCGTGCCAGCAGCCCGGTCATCAGGGCCGCGCACTGGTTCAGGCCAAGGAAATTGATCGCCTGCTCGACGGATTTCGCCTTGCGGGCCGCGCCGAAGAACGGCGAGTTGGCCAGTTTCAGCAACGCGCCCGACATGCCGACGTCATTGCCGATGATGCGGGCGATGCGGCGCGGCGACGGGTCGTCCTCCGCCAGTTCGCGCTGCAGGTCGACCAGCAGGCTGGGACGCGGCGGAATGCGGATGGAACGCAGCAGGGCATCCTCGACGGAGGACTCCTGCGCGGCGGCTTGGGCGGCGGCTTTGGGCATGATAATTTTGGCAAGTGCTGCGTTGCTTTACGGCTGTCATTATCACCTGTTTCGCTGCGGCAAGAGTAGCGATGGCCGTAAAAATCTTCCGATTGTGTGTCTATTTTTGCGCATCTGCGCTCTTTTGATGGCGAAACGACAGCGGTCTTTGTCAGCGTGGCAAGGCATTTTTCATACGGGCGCGGCATCCTTGCATGCCACGCTACAATCCTTGCCATGTCTACTCTGCTGGCAGGAATCGATTTCGAAGCACCATCCGACGAGGTTGCCCGTCTGCTGATCGGCGTCACGCTGCTGGTCGATGGCATTGGCGGGCGCATCGTCGAAACGGAAGCGTACGACCGGGAGGACCCGGCCTCGCACGCGTTTTCCGGCCCCACCGCGCGCAACGCGTCGATGTTCGGGCCGCCCGCGCATACCTACGTCTACCGCTCGTATGGCATCCACTGGTGCCTGAACTTCGTCTGCCGCGAGGCGGGGCATGGCGCCGGGGTGCTGATCCGCGCCATCGAACCCCTGGTCGGCCTGGACGTCATGCGTGCGCGCCGCGGCCTGGAGGCGGCCACGCTGCTGGGCTCCGGGCCCGGCCGCCTGTGCCAGGCGCTGGCCATCACGCGCCAGCACAACGCCATGTCGCTGGCGGCGCCGCCGTTCGAGCTGCTGGCGCGCGAGGGCGACGTGGACATTGTCGCCGGCCCGCGCATCGGCATCTCCAAGGCGATGGACGTGCCGTGGCGCTTCGGCCTGCGCGGCTCGCCGCATCTGAGCAAGCCGTTCAAGGTGACAGCGCCGAAGTAATCAGGCACGCTGGCGCTGCGCGCCGTGCGCCGGTTCGGCCGGCGGCAGGCCGCGCATCGCACTGCCAGTGCCGCGCCGCTCCACTTCGACGATGCCGTCGTCCTCGTTCTCGTCCTCGTCTTCGTAGTCCTCGTGATCTTCCTCATCCGCGGCGGCATGCACCGGTGCCGTCGCCTCCACCGCATCGAACTCGAAGACCGCCACCGCCCGCGACAGGTTGACCGTCTGTTCCTGCAGGCTCTCCGCCGCCGCTGCCGCCTGTTCCACCAGCGCCGCGTTCTGCTGCGTCACGTCGTCGATCTCGCCCACGGCCACGTTCACTTCCGAGATGCCCTGCGCCTGTTCCGCGCTGGCGTTGCTGATGCGCTCGATGATGTGATTGACGTGCTGCACGGAGCCGACGATGTCGCCCATGCTGCTGCCGGCCAGGCTGACGGAGGCGGCGCCGTTGTCGATCGTGGCGACGGAGGCGGCGATCAGTTCCTTGATCTCCTTGGCCGCGGCGGCGGAGCGCTGCGCCAGCGTGCGCACTTCGGAGGCGACGACGGCAAAGCCGCGCCCCTGTTCGCCCGCGCGCGCCGCTTCCACGGCCGCGTTCAGGGCCAGGATATTGGTCTGGAACGAAATGCTGTCGATGACGCCGATGATCTCGACGATCTTGCGCGAGCTGGCGCGGATCGATTCCATCGTCGTCACGGCCTGCGAGACGGCGTGGCCGCCTTTTTCCGCCATCGTCGTTGCCGTTGCCGCCAGCTTGCAGGCTTCGCGCGCATTCTCGGCATTCTGGCGCACGGCTGTCGTCAGGCTTTCCATCGCGCTGGCCGTCTCCTGCAGCGAGCCGGCCTGGCGCTCGGTGCGGTTCGACAGATCCAGGTTGCCGCTGGCGATTTCATGCGATGCCGTGTCGATCGACTGCACGGCGCCGCGGATCGTGCGCAGCGTCCGGCTCAGGTTGACGATGCTCTGGTCCAGCACGCGCGACGTCTCCGCGATTTCGTCCTTGCCCGCGTTGGCCCTGCCGCTCGTCAGGCGGCCGTCCGCCAGGCTGCGCACCACGTCGGCGATGGCGCGGATGTCGCGCAGCAGCACGGTCCGCACGCGCATCGAGACCAGCAGCGACAGGGCGATCGACAGCAGGCACAGGCCCGTCATCGTCATGCGCAGCTGGCGAAATTCGGCGCCCGCGGTGGCGTAGGCGGCTTCGCTCAGCGATTTTTCCACGCCCGAGAAGCGGGTCAGGGCTTCGTCCAGCAGCACGAACTGGGCTTCGGCCTTCTGCATCGAGTTGGCCGCGATGGCCTGGTCCATCTGCGCCATCTCGATCGTCTCCAGCACTGCCTTGCGGTAGGTGGCCAGGATGGCGATGGAGGCGTCGGCCAGCTTGCGCTCGTCCGGCGCCGACATTTGCGCCAGCTTGCGCAGATGCCCCTCGATGGCCTTGTGCCGGTCGTTGATCTGGGCCGTCAGCGCGTCCAGCCGGGCCTTGGCGAAACTGCCGTTGACCCATGCGAGCAGCTGATAAATATTGGCGTGGACGAAGCGGGCGTCGCCGGCCACTTCCGCCACCGCTTTCAGGCGCGCCGCGCGCACCTGCACGAGATTTTCCATCGAGGCGTTCTGGCGCACCATGCCGTACCAGGCGCAGGCCGTGATCGCCACCAGCAGGATCAGCACGACGCCGGGCGCCAGCAACAGTTTTGGACCGATTCGTAATTTGTTCAGCATGACGACTCCCGCCGCAATCAAAAAAAACTGCCGCGCCGGCGATGGTGCCGGCGCGACGGAGGATCAATTCTTGTAGATGCCCGATTCGAGCACGATGTCGCCCAGCCGCAGGATGTAGGTCGTTTTCGGCTCGATCTTGCCGCTGACGGGATTCTTGTACATGTAGTCGACCCAGCCCTTGCCGCTCCTGGCGGCCAGCTCGATGATCTCGCGGCGGTATTTCTTGCCGCTGGGGTCCGGCACGTCCGTCAGGTCCTTGCCGACGATGGACGGGTTGATCGGGTGGGCCAGCACGATGCCTGTCTTCAGGTCGCGGATGTCGACGTACAGCTCGCCCTGGACGAATTCCGGGTCCTTGGCGGCCAGTTTTTTCATCAGCTCTTCCTTGCCGTGGGCCTTGATGAAGGCGGCGCCCTTTTCGGTCATGGCGATGGCGTCTTTTTCGGTGGGTTCGGTGGCGGCGAAGGCGCTTGCCATCGCCAGGCAGGCGAGGCTGCCGATCAGCATCTGTTTCATGAAAAGTCCTTGGAATAAGAAGTGGGAGGGGAGGTTTTTTGCGTTCCCAGAAGTAATTTACGCCGCCAGTGCCACGAGGCAATTGAGCAAACGCAAAGGGCGCTGGTTTCCGTGTGGATATTGACGCTTAGCAACATGACCGGACGCCGGGTTGCCTAGCATGACTGTCTCAGCCACCCCGTTCAGTCAGGAGACCGTAATGTCCGCAGATTTAGTGCCACAAAAATTCAAGCCGTTCACACGCCAGAGCATCCGCCAGGCGCGCCAGTGGCAATGGTTGCCGCCGGATCAGCAGGAGGCCGTGCAGGTGGTTTCGCACGTGATGCCTTTCCGCACCAACGAGTACGTGATGGAGCACCTGATCGACTGGAGCAACGTGCCGGACGATCCGATCTACCGCCTGACGTTCCCCCACCGCGACATGCTGCCGATCGAGGAATACCGCACCCTGCGCGACCTCGTCATGGTCAAGCAGGACGACGCGGCCATTGCCGCCTACGTGCACAAGATCCGCATGCGCATGAACCCCCACCCGGCGGGTCAGATGACGCACAACGTGCCACGCGTGAACGACGCGCCGCTGCGCGGCCTGCAGCATAAATACAACGAAACGGTGTTGTTTTTCCCCAGCTCCGGCCAGACCTGCCACGCCTACTGCACGTTCTGCTTCCGCTGGCCGCAGTTCGTCGGCATGGAGGACATGAAGTTCGACGCGAAGGAGACGACGGAACTGGTGTCGTACCTGAAAAACCACAAGGAAGTGACGGACGTGCTGATCACCGGCGGCGATCCGATGATCATGAATAC